>TARA_B100000686_G_scaffold53167_1_pt1 | contig 188013 bp, 147 predicted proteins | sample TARA_B100000686 | Tara Oceans TARA_B100000686 (sample SAMEA2622733) | marine metagenome | biome: marine biome (ENVO:00000447); feature: marine epipelagic mixed layer (ENVO:xxxxxxxxx); material: "saline water (ENVO:00002010), including plankton (ENVO:xxxxxxxx)" | depth 150 m
CTCACGCCATCCTAGCCAGGATAAAGCAACTCCCAAACTGAGCTTTGGGGACTCTTGCGGACTTAGCCAAAAGACTTGGGTACAAATCGATAGCATACAAAAGATTAGGCATCCGCTGTACGCCAAACACTTTATACCCAGAATATACTGACTAACTAATCAATCGTAGGTGCTGCCTCACCTTTTCCATGTACTTTTGAAAGAAGTGATATTGTATATTGTTCATGTCTATCTCACGCCCTTGGATGTAAGACTGCTCAATGTTACTAGTCATGTCCAATGGCGTACCTGTAGTAATTAATAAAGTGGCCTGTTTCCCAGGTTCTAGGGATCCAACTCTGTCACTTATTCCCATGAACTCTGCAGCGTTTATTGTCACTGCCTTTAGAGCTTCTTCTTCGGGAAGTCCGAAAGCCACAGCAACACCCGCTTCCCATGGAAGTCTGTCAGAATACAATGACCCTGAACCACCCGATATAGCGAATCTTACACCTGCTCTGTAAAGTCTTGCTGGCATACTGTATGCTCCGTCATATCCCTCATAATCTCGACCTGGTGCAGCCATAGTTGATGTTAAAATTACCGGAATATCTTCAGCCACTAATCTATCAGACACGTGGATGGCATCGGCCCCACCGCGAATCACGATTCGCAAGCCTTCTTTTTGAGCCCAAGTAATTGCATCGTTGATTTGCCCAGCCCCGTCAGCTGAGATCACTACAGGAATGTCCCTATCTAGAGCTGGGATCATCGCTGCATAACGTGAATCCGTTCGCATTTCTGTACCAGCCACCGCAGCATCACGATAAGCTCTTGCTTCCGCAAAAAAATCATCGAGCTGCTGGATCTGTTCACCATAAGTCGGGGGAGGCTCCTGTGGATTCGGACCAAAACCAGGTCCCCTTCGTCTTCCAGGATTTGGGTTTGGCCAGTTTACATTTAATGCCGCCGCGGATTCGAGAGACATTTCCTCCCAATCCCATCCCTCTAAACTCATTGCTGATGACATGCCAGAAATGAGACCACCCTCTGGTGTCGTCAGAGTCACGAGGACTCCAGCTGCGCGCGTAGTACCTATATGACGACTCTCTGCATTGACTGCAACTTCAGCCCTTACATTGGGATTGAAGTCGCCTAATTCATTTACATCACTTGATACACCAACAGCTCCGATCTCACTTATCCCTACTGTGCTGTAGGCATCAATGAGTCCTGGATAGATGTGTTTCCCAGAAACATCTATAACCTTAGTCCCACTAGGTAGGGTTATGTCCGTTCCAACCGCGCTAATCAAACCATTTTCCATTAAGATGATACCGTTCTCAATAATTCCGTCTGTAACGGTATGAATGGTAGCGCCACTTAATGCCACTGGCTCTGATTGAGGAGGAACGGTCATTCGCACCTGTCCCATAGTGGCAGTCGGTGACAACAGGATGACAACCCAGGTTAATGAACTCACTGCCAACATGGTAGCAGCAATAGTACGAACCATCTCCACAAAGTTTTTCATATTTCCTCTTATAGTCGTCACGTTCATAGTCATATTCAGTTCCCCCGCCGTTGCTCGGCAACATTTCCACTGCCGTTACTTTCGACAGCAAGAATGGCTTGTATAAGCTGTGTTCGCTCTCTATCAATCTGTTCCCTCAAGGCTGCATCCTCCTCTAGGGAGAAATAACGACGACCATCGACCCATGTCTGCTCAGCCCTAGTGAATTGAGATAGAGGATTGCCGTTCCAGACGACGAAATCACCATCTTTGCCTTCCTCCAATGATCCAACTCGGTCATCAATCGCCATAGCCATAGCGGCTTGATTGGTAACCGTTGAAAGTGCTTGTTCTTCAGTTAGTCCTGTACGAAGAAGTTTTCCTGCCTCCCAGTTCATCCGGCTAGCAATTTCAGAATTGTCTGAGTGAAGGGAAGTGACGACTCCAGCTTCAATTAAGATTCTAGCGTTGTAAACCGAAGCATCGTAGGCTTCTAGCTTGAATCCGCCCCAATCACTCCAGACGACAGCTGCTACTCCAGATGCAGCTAGCTCAGGTGCGATCTTATAAGCTTCTATTCCATGCTGCAGGGTTTGTACTCTGAATCCGAATTCCTCTGCAAGCCTAACCAGTGCCAGAAATTCATCTGCTCTATATCCGTGAGAAGATATCAGCAACTCTTGTTCTAGAATGTCTAAGATTGACTCCATCCTTAGGTCACGTCTGGGAGGTATTCCTGTCTGATCGTCTTCCCAACGTTGCCACTCTTTCTCGTAATCTCTAGCTGCCAAAAAATGATCGCGGATAATTTCCTGAGTTCCCATTCTCGTATCTGGATAGCGACCCTGACGCCTCTTTGGATTTTCACCTAGAGCGAACTTTACTGTTCTGGGAGCATCCTCTAAAATCAAATCTTCTGGTAAAGAACCCCAACGAAGTTTGACGAAAACATTCTCGCCACCAATAGGATTCGCCGAACCGTGTTTTATGTGAGCAGTAGTTAAGCCTCCAGCTAATTGACGGTACATTGAAATATTATTGTGCGTTACTACATCTCCCATCCTAACCTCAGGAACAATCGCAAAACCACTCTCGTTCACAGCACTCACACCCGAATGAATGTGGGGGTCTATTAACCCAGGAGTGACATGCTTGCCTGCACCATCAATCTCCACTGCCCCACGTGGGGCATCGAGATCGACCCCGACTTCCACAACCTCACCATTTTGGATGAGGAGGTCGGCATTATCCAACCGACCCTGTAGACCCATAGTCCAGACGGTGGCATTACGCACCACAACTGCATCTGGCTGCTCAGGGATCGAACTGACCCCGTACTCCATCATCGGACGAATGAATGGTAGATCCAGCTCTGGTACGTTCATTGCTACAGCTCCACGCTCCTGGCCATCATAAGCCTCGGTGCGTGTGCCACTGAACGACGGGTCAGCTCCATTGGGCAGAGATGTCCAACCGAAGAACTCGTCATCGCGAATAGACCCAGCCAGAAGGACCATACCTTGATATCCAATGGCCTCTCCGTCGAATCTCACTTCGAGCCGGCCTGTCTCAGCTACTGCCTCAGCAGACGAAAGGTTCACGACAGCACCATCAAATCTTGTACTCGGCCCCGCGGCGATCTCGACCTGACCTCGCATCCGATTTAATGGTCCTTCCAGCGTGAGCATCGCGTCGAACCCCCATTCATCACTAGAAGCAATCCGCCAAGTCCCTCGGGGGTCGATCTGAGCTGGGCGAGTAACACCATAAACACGACCTTGAACCCAGACGTCCCGAACCTCAGCTTCCTGAGTGAAGAGATCCCCTTGGGAAACTACAAGATTGGCGATCTTTCCCTCTTCAATCGTCCCGTGACTGCGAGATAACCCAAGCCATCCAGCAGGCGTTGTCGTCAATGCAGCAAGGGCGTCATCAGGCGTCAGACCACGTGCAACCGCAATCCGAACGTTAAGCAAAAAGTCGTTGATCGACGATATGCCATCGGCCGTGATCGCAAAGGGAATGCCCGCTTCGGCCAACTTTGCTGGGCTTGTGGGAGCAAGGTACCAATGACGCAAATCAGCCAAACTTGCGTTAAGTGCAGCCTCCGGATCATTCACATCCGGTGCGTCGGGGAAATTCAGTGGAACAATCAGTGGATCATTACGACCACTCAACACGTCTATAAGACGATATTCCTGACCGCTACCCCTATACCATGCCTGAACGCCGAATTCTGACGCAATCGCATGTGCACGAAGGTATTCTTCCTCGCTATCAGTTTCAAAAACTACTGGCTGGCTGCCCTGTATTGCATCATCAAGGGCACTCAAACTAGCGCTAGTCTCTGGAGGAAGGAACGCTCTGCCACTTACCTCATATGCTTCCCATGCTCTCCTGTACCAATCTGTATCCATCAGGGTCTGTTTCATCAAAGAAACAGTTCCCATCGCGGAATTAGGGTAAGCACCTCCTAGTTCAAAAGAACGCTGAAAACCAACAGACTGAGCAAAGTCAGGCCGAAGTATCCTTTCTCGAACACCCGTATCTCCTAGGTTTATTACCGATGCCTTCCCCCGAAAAATTCCCTGCTTGGGGACTACAAGTGCGGTTCCAAAACCCTGTGATCGCAGCGCAGCTCTCCGATTAACATCATCCTGAAGATTTTCTGTGGTACTGAACCAAGCCCGTACTTGTGGATTCCAATGAGTTGGGCCTATATCCCCTCCTTCAGGAACTTCATCCATCCCTAGATCTGCGTGAGCGTCGATAAATCCAGGATATATCGTGTAACCCTCCAAATCCCATACTCTCGCTCCTGCTGGAGGTGTTAGGTCACTGGTCACCTCTTGTATAAGCCCATCTCTGATCACTATGGTGGCACTCTCCATGACCCTACCCGGAGTAGTCACCACTCGAGCACCCACAAGCGCATGAAAGCCAGTTGAGTTATCTCTCATACCGCTTACAGGTTGAATCCGAGTCGCCTGTTGAGCCGAGAGAGGCAAACTGGGTGACATCATGAATCCTAAGCTGACAATCATGATAAAAGTGTTCTGCCTCAAACTTCTAAAGGCTAAAAAAGCGAGCCGCAAACTCATATGAAGATCTCCCCCACCTAAATGAACTATCATTCGACTGTATAATTTTTTATCCCAAACGGAACTGTCTTAGCATATCCTCACCTTCTCATTGAGGCTAGTATCCGCCTAAGATGAAGACCAAAAAAACTAACTATATTTACAACGCCACTGACTTAGCAAAATTGCACACCCCTGCGTCAGAAAAGGCTTCGGAGAAGGCAGTAACGCCTACCCCCTTCTCCTTTAGCTCCTTTTGACCTTGCACAACGATAGCTTCGGCCTGCGACGAGTCACCCTGCCCAGGATAAAACAAATCAGCCCAACTACCTTAGAAAAGTGTTGAAGGCATTGTCAAAAGGCTGGCATAGAGGTCAATGGCATACCACAGATTAGCTATCCTTAAGTTTTCATCAGGAGCGTGTTGATTGTTATCGTGATTAGCCACAGGAACTATTATCGCTGGCTTTCCCGTAACCTCTGTGAGTACTCCTAAAGGCAGTGTGCCACCCATTCCCGGGGCCACGACCAAAGCATCCTCGCCAAAGGTCTGTTCTGCAGCCTCCCTGGCAGCCGCAACCACACTTTGCGCAAAAGGATCTGCCATCGATGTCCGAGAAGCTACTGAACCACCTCCACCAGTTATTTTCGCAATCCTGGGAAACTGCATTCTTAAAGTTATATCTGGATCCTCAGATACCACATGAAAGCCCATCTTCTCAATATGAGATACTACTAGATTTTTCATATGCTCTGGTTCGTTTCCCTTGACTAACCTTACTCCTAAAGACGCAACGGCAGTATTTGGAATTACATTGCGTGCTAGCGACCCAGTATTACCACTAGTAATTCCCCTCACATTCAACGCAGGAACCATTAAACGTTCTGGTAATTTTTCTGGTTGGCCTTCGGTCCAAACCAATCCCAGCTCCTCCTTCAACTGTCCGTCCCAATCAGGCATACCCCGCAGTGCAGCAAGCTCTTCATCACCTATTGGGTCTGCAGTGTCATACCAACCATCGATTAGAACACGGCCTTTCTCGTCCTTCATTGAAGCAAGGAGTCTCGCTAAAATGTTACCAGTATCTGGTGTCCAATTCCCGTAGTGCCCAGAATGAAGATTTCTAGTAGCGCCATAAACAGTTACCTCAAGACCCATTGATCCTCTAACACCAAACGTAACTTGAGGTCGCCCACTTACATGGGCTGGACCATCAAAAAAAAGCCAGATGTCGACATCTTCTATCTTGTCGTTCCAACGTCGCATGTAATCACCTAGATTCTTTGATCCCGCCTCTTCTTCACCGTCGAAAAAAAACACCAAATTCGAGGTGGGCGTCACCCCCACATTTCTAAATGATTCCAGAACGGGAATTAATGCTGCAATGGGAGCCTTATCATCACCAGCCGACCGCGCATATATTCGCCATTCTGGATCGACCGGATCACCCTCTGTTGGAAATGGACGAGGTTCTCCACCAGCTTCCATCGAAGCAGTATAAAGCATGGGTTCAAAGGGTGGATGAGTCCAGTTATTAGGGTCCACCGCTTGACCGTCATAATGCACATAGATGCCCAGAGTTCTAGTTGCACCAGGAACCAAGATTTCTCCATATACTATGGGAGGAACTCCATCAATCCTTAGCAATTCGGAATGGACACCAACCTCGATTAACTCATCGCGTATATATGAGGCTATCGCTTCAATATCGCCTAGATCTCTCGCACGATTAGGATACCTGAGAAATTCCCTGAAATCACCCAATATTGCAGCTTCATTATTCTCTCGGAATGTACGAACCACCTGTTGTGGAGATTGCGCATCAGCGATAGAAACTCCAGCCAAAAGTCCAAGTAATATCGAAATAAAAGCTATCCTTGGTTGGTATATCATTTCTTCTCTTCCTTCTTCATTTACTGACGTGAAATCAACGATTCCCACGATGGGACTTCTGTAAGCAAACCAATATCTATTTCTTCTCCTCGGCGAAACATCAATCTCAAACGCCACCCACCAGTACTTCCTTGTACGTAAGGATCAAATTCGGAATCAGCGATCCAAGGTATATTCGTCAACGCATTTTCCAGTAACAGAGCTTCGTATGCAGTAGTGGGTCCAGTCGCAAATGGCACTGTAATAATTCTTTCGGAGAATGGGAAGTTGTCATGCCACCGACTCAGCGCCCGATTGATTTCAGGGGTTTCAGCACCCTGATTCAACAAATGTTGTGCATGGAACTGTAAGAGCAATTCATTGTGTTTAATATCGGCTGAAAGAGCTTTTTCAAGAAGCTCAGAAAACCCCTCTTCGTCTGCTTCTGAAAGTGCTCTCATTGCCCTCAGAAAATCAGTATCTGGATCCCCTGGATTCACCCCTATCATTACGTCAGTGAAGCCACTGCCTTCCCCAGTCAAAAAATCTACTGGCTGATCTCTCGTCTGAGAAATTGAGTATTCTCTCACACCCACAAAAATCCCAATGGAATAAACCACAATGAGAATACGGTAGCGACGGAACCTGGCCACCTAAAGACCGCCCTGGACCTTTGTATCTCTGACTTTCCAAATAAATGAATCCACATAGTAGTGGACCAAGGCATAAGCTGAAATCATCGTTTGAGCGAAAAGCTCATAACCACCGATATAATCCATTCCAGCTATACCAAACTCCGGAATAGCCTGGTAAGAAACAAAATTCACTACACCAAAACCAAATTCATCCAGTGGGCGGTTTATGAGTAGCTGAACTCCTATAGCATAAGCACCCCCTCCAATCAGAAACCACTTCAGACGCCCACGACCTGAAACCCGACTCCAGAGTCCAGGCTTGGAGGTTCCTTGCTCAGACTTTCTCTGAAGAAAAAAGTAGACCATCACGATATACTGTAACCCATGCATAAGCCTGTGTGCGATCGCAAACAGAAGAATGGAATTGGTATGCCACGCAGCGAAATACCACAAAAAATAACTAGCTCCTATAAAGGCATACTTGATTGGATTAAGAGCCTCCCCATTTCGTACCGTTTTCCACAAGTGAAATAAGTAAATAGGTATGAAAAGAACTAGCACTAATCGACTAGCTAACAATAGAGAATCTACGAACTGAACTGACAGCGGCACTTCCAACTTGTACAATTCCCGGATCCACAAATTCCGAAACATCGGAGCGTTGAGGAACATGAAAGAATACAAAATCCAGTGCAGGGTAAGATCGAACTTTCCAGTGTTCGACATGCCTGTACCAGCCTTGAAGTCGTAGATCCTGCCGAATCCATGCTGCTGCATTATACTGTGCTGGTGGTCCCAGGCCATCACAACAAGTAACAGTGTTATGGGAGCCCACACCATTCCCGCTGCTGCCATAGCCACAATGATAATAGGCCCTAAAATCAACTCCTGTCTAAACCGGATCCAATCTTCAGGCATTCCATAGGTTCTCACCCATGTGGCATAGTGATGAGGAATGGTGATCCAGAGATTTATAGAGGCCACCGCTACAAATGGAAGCCATGCCTGAGCACCAAGCGCAGCTAGTACCGCGGCAAAAGGTAATCCCAAGAACCAAACCATATCGAGCTTGGGATTGATGATGTAACCCGTTTTAAACATTCCCATCTACCCTTTGAATTTACCGTTACCATTAGCTAGGAAACCTGCATAATACACACAAAATATAAGAGGAACCATCCTAGAAAGAAGCCTAAGCCCTTTTGGTTTGTTTCACGTAGCAAAAAAAAGTGGACTCGCTCTTACGATTGGCCCAAAACTTGCATATCCTATTCCATTGATGTGACTGGGCTGACAGGAATGATCCGCTTAGGAATCTAAAACGTGTATTTTAGCGCAAAGCTATGCCAAATATCTTGACTAAAGGTAAGACATGATTGATCCAGAGTCTTATCTTATTCGGGTAGTGGCATTAAGTTTACACTCTGCTAATGCTATTAAGAGTCGGGAGGTTCTAAATGCAGATGTTTGATTTAAGAATTGAGCTATTGGTTCCCTTGTTCCTAGCAGCCACGCTGGCCGCCTGTGGCGATGACCTACCAATGGGCCCCGGAGAGCGTAGTGAACCAGAAGTCATAGAAACTACCAGTTTCCATGCCTCTCTAGAAATTACACTTTCAGAATACACCAAAACAGATACTGGTCTTTATTATAAAAGCATTGAGGATGGAGAAGGTACAACATTAGCAGCAGCAGGTGACACTGTTAATGTCTACTATGGAGCCTGGCTATCCAATGGAACTGCATTAGATCCGGGAGAAATCATCTTTGTTAGAGGTGATGGAACCACCGCTGCAAAAACACTTCCAGGAGAAGGTGCTGTAATACCTGGATTTGATCAAGGAGTTGAAGGCATGAAGCTAGGTGGAATAAGGCAAATCATAGTGCCACCAGACCTGGCATATGGGAACAACTGGGTAGGAACTGTAATTCCACCTGGATCTATCATGGTTTTTAGGGCGCATATGCTCAGAATCAACGACCGGATATACAGCGGAGAATCCTAATCCTTGCTGTTATTCTCTACAAATGATTAGAATGCCTCCCAGTATTTTTACAATGGGAGGCCAAATATGTCAGATGAAGGATTGTCCAGAAGCAACGACCTAGACGAATCGGGAGGACTCACTCTACCTTCAATGAGTCCTAGGAGTTTACTAGCTCATTTCGGCCCCGGAATCGTATTGATGATGACCGGGATTGGAACTAGCCATCTCATTACTGCCCCAACAGCTGGTGGCCGTTTTGAATATGCTTTGCTCTGGTGTATACCTGCTTCCTACATATTTAAATACTATGGGTTTGAGATGGCTTTCCGTTTTACGAATGCCACTGGAAAGAGTCTCCTGGATGCCTACGGGACCGCCAAATTTAAATGGCCAGTCTGGTATATGCTTATCGTAACAATAATCGAATGTGCGCTGGGTCAAGCAGGGAGACTGGTCGCTGCTGCTGCAGTCATGTACTACCTTTTTACTGAGTCCATGTCACTACCGATCAACCCCGATCTAGAAGTCTATGGACTAATCCTTGGAGTAATTTCAGTCGCAATCCTACTGCGAGGGAACTATGCGATAGTTGAAAAAGTAGCAAAGGTGTTGGCTGGCGCACTATTAATCTCAACACTTACAGTTTACTTGAGAGCTCCAGCTCCATTGTCAGAAATGGGACATTTCTTCCTCTTCGAAACACCCTCAGGGTCATGGCTAATTATTGCTGGATTCCTGGGCCTGCTTCCCACTGGTATGGATGTTTCTCTCCAAGCTTCAGAATGGGGTAGTGCAAGGCGACTTGGAATGGCGAGAATCAGGCCTCAATTAGAGAAGCAAGGGTTGGCTTCTAGCTTTGATCCCTTTGGATCGCCTAAAGAAGACCTTGCCGTTGATGCTTCTAGAATGCCTAGTCACATGCAAGAGTATTGCCGTCGATGGTTTCGCATAGGTCTGTGGGATTTCCGATTTGGGCACGTAGCGTCCTTCATTGTAGCAACCATCTTTCTTCTCTTAGCAGCAGTATGGATATATCCGAGTCCTGTAGAGGGACGCGCAGTCATGGGAGAAATTGCTAGCATCTTTACTCTAAGTGTTGCCCCTTGGATGATGGTCGTGTTTATGATCGGAGCCTTCGCAGCGACCTTTTCCACCTCATTTAATTACTTCGACGGATGGCCTCGATTAGTAGCAGCATGTTGTCGAAACCTGTTCCCAGCCACAGCAAACTTAAAAGGAATTGAAAAGCAACATCACGTGAGTGAGGAATGCTCAACAAAGTGGTATTCAGAATACAATATCTATCGAATTACCATGATATACTCGTTGATTGCAGCCGTCATAATTATGGCAGGGATCCCCCGACCTGTCTATTTGGTGCTAATAGCTTCTGCCTTGGCTTTTTTCGTGGCACCCATCATTTTTTACTTGAACTTGTATTACTGTCTGACGGTTATACCCAAAACAGACAAAATCTTTTATCCGAGTAAGTTTGACCGATACTTTGCCTGGTTTAGCTTAGCTGTTTTTAGTTTGATGATCGTAATACTGTTTTTTGCTCGGGTGCTGCAGATTCCACTCTTCGGAATTTAATTGACCACTTATGAAGAATGACTGCGCAAACTGTATAAAGGTCAATGAGATGGGTTCGCTATCAGATATCTGACGGAAGATAAGAAGCAACACTAGCAAGAGCGATCTTGCTGGTTAACCCAAATGAGTACCAATCTCCAATTGCTGAGTCGAAATATACTCTTGAACGGACATCTTCCCTGCCCCTTCAGGACGAACCCTCTGAATACATATTCCGCCATCCCCGGTAGCAACGACTAGACCTTTGTCATCAATCGACAATATTTCCCCTGGGTGCCCTCTCACCTCTAGGGTTTTTTCACAGTCGAAAATCTTGAGAGTCTGACCTTCATGGATAGTCCAAGCACCAGGCTGTGGGTTGGCTCCTCTTATAAGGTTATAAGTCTCTTCCGTTGCAGTCGCCCAATCGATCTCTACATCCTCCTTCTTACACCAACTCTCATAAGTAGCCCGAGATTCATCCTGTACGATTTTAGGAGCATTCCCATCACGCACTAAGTCCACACTCTCTAGCATAGCTTCTACACCTAGTGGAAAAAGCTCATTGAAATACAAGCTACCCAGTGTATCATCTTCTTTAATATCCACCTCTTTTTGCAACAACAAGGGGCCAGTATCTAATCCATTATCTGGCCAGAAAATACTCAGTCCGGTCTTCTTTGACCCTTTGATGATTGGCCAATTGATAGAACTAGGCCCTCTATGTAATGGAAGTAATGAAGGATGGTATTGAATAGTCCCATAGGTTGGAATATTCAAGAATTCCTCCCTGACAAATAAAGTGACATAAGCCATCACAACCAGATCAGGTGCAAGAGCACGTAACTCGTCACAAACCGAATCATCTGAGTAAGACGAAGGTTGGTAGACAGCTAGGTTTTTTTGAAGAGCCAGCTCTTTAATCGGGTCCATCCGACGGCCTTCTTTATCGGGTGCGCAGTAAACTGCCACAACATTTTCACCTCTATCTAAAAGAGCCTCCAAAACACTTTTCCCAAAAGCTTGTTGACCATGGACTACCAATCGCATATCTAAAACTCCTTTAATATTTTCTAAATAGCTCCATCTGATCGAGCATTCTCTATGTCTTCTTCAGTGAAACCAATCTCCGTGAGGACTTGATTAGTGTGCTCACCCAACAAAGGTGCTCGACTTACATCGCTAGGAGATTTGGACAATTTGATCGGGTTACCAACCGTCAAATAAGTGCCTCTCTCTGGATGTTCTACCTCTACCACGGTTTCTGTATCTCTCAGTGCTTTGTTTTCTCCGAGCTCTTTCATACTCATGATCGGACCGCATGGAATCCCCAATTTGCTCAACACATCCATAACTTCAAACTTGGTCTTTGTCTGGGTCCATTCTTCTATAAGAGCAAAACATTGATCCAATTTGGGAAGGCGCACCTCAGGGGTTGCCCAGTCAGGATCAGTGATCAAATCTTCTCGACCAATCACCTCCATTAAGGGTGCCCATCCCGGTGGCTGTATGATGACGTAAATAAAATCATTTTGCCCCCCTGGCGCACATTTCAATACCCATCCCGGTTGGCCGCCCCCAGAAGCATTTCCACTTCGAGGCACAAAATCGCCAAATTCCCCAGATGGATATTGTGGATACTCCGCTAGCGGGCCTCTTGTCAGTCTTTGCTGATCTCGAAGCTTTATTCGACAAAGGTTCAGAACTGCATCCTGCATCGCACACTCGACCCTTTGTCCTTCTCCTGTATGGGACCTTTGAATCAAAGCCGCGAGTATCCCAGCGACCAAATGCAGGCCTGTACCTGAATCTCCAATCTGTGCTCCTGTGACAGTAGGAACATCATCTTCAAAACCAGTAGTACTCGCAGATCCACCCATACACTGAGCCACATTCTCATATACCTTACAGTCAACGAAGGGACCTGGCCCAAATCCCTTAACCGAAGCATATATCAATCCTGGATTTACCTGTTTGATTTTCTCCCAGGTAAACCCCATACGGTCCAATGCTCCAGGCGCAAAATTCTCTACCAGAACATCACAGTGTTCAACTAATTTCCAGAAAATTTCCTGTCCCTTTTCCGATTTAGTGTTCAGCGTGATGCTACGCTTATTGCTGTTCAGCATTGTAAAATACAGACTGTCCACGTCTGGAATATCTCTCAATTGACTCCTGGTGATATCCCCACGTCCAGGAAATTCCACTTTGATTACATCTGCCCCAAACCAAGCAAGAATTTGTGTGCATGTGGGACCAGACTGAACATGGGTCATATCTAAAACCCGAACACCATCTAAAGCTTTACGCATTTCCTTACCTTACCTAAAAATTTTATTTTTAAACGAGAAATATTTTTTTGGATCGCAAGCCTACTTATACATAGTCTGACGTTTTGTGCCGGGAGCATATTCATTTGGATCTACCCAAATATTCACTACAGCTGATTTTCCAGTAGTCTTAACTGCTTCTCTAGCACGTAGAAGAGCTGGACCTATCTCGGATGGATCCCTAACGGCCTCTCCATATCCCCCTAACATCGTCGCAAAATGCTCAAAATCCACATCACCCAACTTGTTCCCGACATTGCCCCTTTCTTCACCATATTTCGCTATTTGCCCACATCGAATCTGATTCTGAGCGGAATTATTACCAATGACAGCTATATATGGAAGTCCAAATCTATTAGCGGTCTCCATATCAAAAGCTGTCATACCGAACGATCCATCTCCGTAATAACAGAGGACCTCTTTTTCAGGATGAGCCAACTTAGCGGCTATAGCAAATCCTGTTCCGACACCCAGTGAGCCCAGAGGGCCTGGGTCCATCCAATGACCAGGTGATCGAGGGCGTACAGCTTGAGCAGAGATGGTTACAACATCCCCTCCGTCACCTATATAAATAGTTTCTTCTGTTAAGAACTCGTTTAATTCCCAAGCAACTCGATATGGATTAATCGGTTTGGCCTCAGATTTAAATAATGCGGTTAATTTTTCTTCTGCCGCTACTTCTCCAGCAGCTAACTGGTCCATCCAGACCATTCTCTTAGACGATCCGTTGTCTGATCTGTCATTGGCACCATCTGTAACCGCTTTCAATATCGTACCTACATCTCCAACTAACCCCAGCGATACATCTCTATTTTTTCCGACAGTACGATAATCCATATCGATCTGAACTACTGTCGCATCGCTCCGAAGCCTCTTGCCATATCCCATTCGGAAATCAAAAGGTGTGCCTACAATCACAATGACATCTGCATCATTGAAAGCCATCCGACGGGTTCTGTGGAAGTAATGGGGATCTTCTGCAGGCAAAGTCCCTCTTGCAGAACCATTCATATATGCAGGAATATTCAGTTCTCTAATAAAACGAACAGCTTCATCGTAAGCCTGACATGTAGCTACCTGTGTGCCGAATAAGACACATGGTCTTTCTGCGGCGACCAGCAAATCAGCCAACTTCTCTATATCACCTAAATCCCCAACGCTCTTTGTAGACGCCCTATAACGTCCCGGTTCAGGAATTCTAGCCGTTTCTGCATCTATCTCAGCATCCAGTATATCACGAGGGATCTCTAGATAGGACGGTCCAGGTGCACCGTTATGACATTCGCGGACGGCCATAGACACCATGTCAGCAATCCGCTCAGTACTCTGGACACTTGCGGAAAATTTCGTCACTGGTGCGGCTATATCAACATGTGGTAAATCTTGGAGGGAACCCATCTTGTGCTGGGTCAGAGAACCTTGGCCCCCTATATGTAATATGGGACTTTCGGCCCGAAACGCATTGGCAAGTCCGGTCATCGCATTTGTAAAACCAGGTCCGGCAGTGGTTACCACACATCCTGTCCCACCAGTTTGACGAGCATACCCATCAGCAGCATGAGCCGCGACCTGTTCGTGTCGCACGTCTATGATTCGGATACCCTCATCCAGGCAACCATCATAAATGTCAATTATATGACCCCCACAAAGAGTAAAAATTGTATCAATACCTTCATTTTTCAGGGCCTTGGCTACAAGGTGTCCACCTGTGATACGACCATTTGAACCACTCACTTAAGTATCCTCACTATTTTCAGTCTTTAAGTATTTTGACGCTCCATCTTCGATCGTTTTGTTAAGGTACATAACGAAGGAAAGTTTTCATATCAATAGAGTATAGCAGAACTCAGACAAAGAAATCTCGGAGTTTGAATCTATCCTACGTCTGATTTGTAGAGAAACCAAGAGTTGGTGATCCATATGATATATCCAGACCTGCCAAAGACAGCTCGACTACTACTAAAAACGGTAAGTGTAGTTCATCTTAACTGAAGCTCCGCGAGACAAAGTCCTCAGCTCTGGATCCTCAAGAATGCTGGTACTTAAATTTTGCCAATTGTGAGTGTACACAACAAACACTTCATTTCCTGGTTTAACTATCCATCTTAAACGAGAAAAGAGACCAAACAGATCACTTTGCTCGTCATACTGGATCTGAGTCACGGTACTTACCCAGGGGCTGGCCTGCCATTTTCCTTCAATTTCATAAAGGTTAGCTGTGAAATCACCTTGAGGAAGGGAAACATCATTGATCTGTGTGTTCAGAGCAACGGTAAAACCAGGTGTTGGCTTGACTGTTATTCGACCACCGACACCTCTCCTGTTCCCATTCCAGAACTCTCCGAAACTGACTCCCCCCCAAAGAGAAATCTTTCTTCTTCCAGCCGTATTACCCGAAAGCCTATAATCCCAAGTGGAATACTCGCCTTCCGTCAAATAAATGCCGTCACTGACCTGGTAAGATCTGTCTAGATATTCGTACTTCTGGGTAACGTCAAAATTGAGCCTATCACCGCTTTCGAACTCCACACCGAAAGGCTTCAAAGCCCATTCTCTCTCTTCGAGGATCCCGGTCCCCAATTCAGTCAAATTTCTAAATTGTGCCGAAAAATCAAATTTTCTGATCCAGTCAATATTCCCTGGACGGGGAGACCATCCTAATCTGGGTTCTATTCGACTGAAGTCATTTCGTGCTACGAATCCAAGAGATGGTCTATACTCCGCTCCAAACTGTCGATAAGAAAGGTGACCGGACCAAACGTCGTTCGGAAAATTTATACGGAAGCCATGAGCCGAAAGGTCTTCTGTAGAATGAACCTCCGTCGGATCTGGATTAGAGTTCCATACGTAGAAAGCTTCCATCTCTACATTGTTATTTCCCAGAAAACTTCGTGAGTTGAGTTGCAAATCAACCCCCGCAGTATGACGATCTTCCAACACGGTCCCATCGGACTCAGCCGCACTCGCTCGGCGAGTGTAAATCGCTCCAATAGTAGATTGTTCAAATACACGCCTCTTGATCCTGCCTACAGTGAATTGTTCCTCTGGAACAAAGTTTGATTGCTCACCCGTAGTCCAGGACTTAGCGCCCGTTCCAATTTGATAAAATCCTACTTCATACGCTCCAACCTGACCTGTCGTCCGAGCACCATAACTAACTGGAACCGGCTGGCCATTTTTTAATCCGATATTTCTAGAAAAAAATGGAGAAGGACTACTTCTTGGTGCAAAGGAAAACACTCCTGATCCTTCCAGGAAGAAATCCCTCTTTTCAGGATATCGAATGGAAAATCGGGTTAAATTAACCCTGCGATTGTCACTCTCTACTTCAGCAAAATCAGTATTCACTGAAAGGGAAGCCCTCAAACTTGAAGTTATACTATAGTCGAGGTCCAAGCTGACATCTCTAGGGTAGGTCGTGGGTTCAGTATTCGAAGGTGTATTTCTATAACTGACTATCCCAGAAGGTTTGGCTTCTAAACCCAAACCCTGCGACATATCTTTAAGTCCTGTCAGAGTCCCGGCAAAAATCGGCCTCCAGAGCCCCTCTGTTCTTCGCCATCCCCTCCAAAGAATCTCTTCGTTTTTCCTTCTGATTGTTCGCTGGAAATTAATCCCCCAATCCTCAGTATTCGGATCGAAATTTAGTGTGCGAAATGGGATTCTAATTTCTGCAGACCAGCCGTCTGGTCTCCTGCTTGTCTGAGCCTCCCATATCCCATCCCATGCTTTGTTCGCGCCCCCACCAAAACCACCACGACCAAAACCACCACGACCACCACCACCACCCATCAAGCCATCACCCATTAGTCCGGCAGCATTTATTTCAAAGAAATACCCAGTCCTACCGTCTCTAAAAGTGTCCAAAATCCACATGAACCGATCATCTGAACCCAGCGAAGCATCACGCTCTAGTTGGTTCGCAAGGATTCCTTCGGGATCATCATAGATAATTGCCCCGATATACAAATTGTCACTGTCAAAAATGACACGCACTTCTGTTCTTTCAGAAGGCTCTCCACCTTCAACGGGTTCTTGCTGGGTAAAATCACTTATAGGTACAGCTTGTTGCCATATGTCTTCTAAGATCTGCCCGTCTAAATCCAAAGTGATGCCATCCGATATCTGCAACGCCTGAAGGACAGGATCGGAGGTATCTTGAGCGACTACTGTTGACTGCCCAAAACAAGTCGCTACAAAGACAACTGCTAACAGTATTCTCATCACTATGCTTTTATCTCCACTCAACAGAGGACTCTTAGTCGCCCGAAGTTCATCAACACCTCATCCACACTGAGGACAACAAACCTAGAGTGATGACTCATCTAGTAAGGAGAATGTTAAAAATCCCATCATGGACCCTATAAACTAACTCGCCCAGGATAGATCTCAAAGAGTTTGTTGCAGAAATGGAGGTATCAAATGTGACACTTTTTTGATAGACTACTTTTTAGATGATTCGATTAACGATATAGCTAACCCTCAAAACATGGAGTGGCCTTGGATACCTACAACTCCAACACTGAAACCTTGGGTCAGAGCTCGACCGAAAAGACATTTTTTGGTCAACCCAGGGGACTCTCCATCCTGTTTTACACTGAGATGTGGGAACGGTTTTCCTATTATGGTATGCGCGCCCTTCTCATACTGTTTATGACAGCTAGCACCACTGGAGAAAATCCTGGGCTTGGGCTCGATGTAGGATCTGCCTCTGCAGTTTACGGGCTATATACTGCCCTGGTCTACCTGCTCGCCCTACCTGGCGGTTGGATAGCCGACAATCTTTGGGGGCAAAGAAAGGCAGTCTATGTAGGAGGATGGATAATTGCAGCTGGACATTTCAGCATGGCTTTTTCTTCGGTGCCTTCATTTTACTTAGGACTGCTATTGATCATCGTTGGGACTGGTTTCCTAAAACCCAACATTAGTGTCATGGTCGGTGATCTCTACCCCGATGGTGGTGCTTCGAGGGATGCTGGCTTCTCAATTTTCTATACGGGCATTAATATCGGTGCCCTCATTGGACCTATACTCTGTTCTTTCTTGGGTGAAGACTATAATTGGCACTTGGGTTTTGCACTTGCTGGAATAGGAATGATCTTCGGGCTAATACAATTTAGAGCTGGAATACCACACCTCGGAGAAGCCGGACTGCTAAAAACCACCCTTTCGAAACAAGATCTGACAAAAAAATCCCGCAGTTTCTGGAGTGGTTCGATTTGTTTCGTAGGTTTGCTCGCAGTCTTTTCGTACTCGGTTGGAATTGGTCTCATCCCATTATCTTTGACCCAAATAGCAACAGGCCTCGGGACCGCCATCCTGATAATCGTAGCACTTTATTTTGCTTATCTCATTACCCTGGGAGGGCATAACACGGAAGAGAAAAAACGACTACTTGTCATTCTATGGTTATTTTTGTTATCAGCCATCTTCTGGTCTGGGTTCGAACAAGCTGGATCATCTCTGAACCTGTTTGCGCAAAACCTTACTGATCGCAACGTTTTCGGATGGCTGATGCCAGCTGGATTCCTTCAATCGGTGAATTCTGCATTCATAATTATTTTCTCTCCCATCTTTGCTTCACTTTGGCTCTGGTTGGCATCGCGAAAGGCAAACCCTTCGATACCGGTTAAATTCGGTCTCGGACTACTGGGTCTCTCAGCCGGTTTCTTCGTCATAGCATGGGGTGCAGTCAATGCATCCCTTTCCCCTGTATCACCAGCTTGGTTAGTTGTCATGTATTTTTTCTTCACCGTCGGCGAATTAGCCCTATCACCAGTCGGGCTTTCTTCCATCACTAAACTTGCCCCTGCGGGCAGGGTTGGTCAGATGATGGGAATCTGGTTTGTAGCTACGGCATTAGGGAATTTATTTGCTGGTCTTGTAGCAGGGAATCTTGAAACACTGGAGCCGTTCGAATTATTTCGTAGCGTAGCTATGACCACTGGAGCCTTCGGCTTACTAGCCCTAGCCGTCAGTCGCACTGTGGACAAAATGTCTGGAAATATCAATTGACAGCTCTAACAAGTAATAGGAAATTCTCCAAGAACTATCGAAATCTATGAATACTAACGTACTATTCAACGTTCCAGCGCATGCCTTGGATAAGCGTCCAAACATTTCAAACAAAAAATGGATATCTGGATCACCAACAACTCATATCAATCTAAATGAAAAATAATCTCTACTTGTGGCTGTTAGCATTCATTGTATCAGGCCTTTCATTGAACTCGTCTATCCTCGCTCAAGAGGAGATCCCCACTATGAGCGCTGGGATACTCGCGGGGGAAATCGAACTAGACGGAAGATTGGATGAAATCAGCTGGCAACAGAGTACTCCTGGCTCTAACTATATACAAGGTAAGCCTTACGAGGGTAGGAAAGCCTTAGAAGAAACGGAAGTGCATGTATTGATCGGAGAAAAATTCATCTACGTCGGAGCTCAGATGTATGAATCTGACCCCTCTGTAATAGACAAGAATTTGGTACGGAGAGATACAGAAGGACAATACGATTTCATTAATGTGGCCTTTGATCCCAACTTTGATCGGCGAACTAGTTACTATTTTCGGGTCTCAGCAGCAAACGTTCAATTTGACAAGTATTTCTACAACGACTCCCAACAGGACCGAGCATGGAATGCTGTATGGGAATCAGCAGTGCATCACCACGACCAAGGATGGTCGGTAGAAATGAAAATACCACTATCCCAGCTTCGGTATGATTCAAATGAACCTAACCAAACCTGGGGCTTTCAATCGTCGCGCAGACGAATGGTTGAAAACGAATGGAGTTACTTCGCACTGCATTCTCAAAGGCGAACTGGTTACGTCAGCCAGTTTGGCATCTTGGAAAATGTTCGAATACCAGAAAGCTCACGTAGAATCGAAACTCGACCATATGTTTCAAATAGCCTACATAAGGCTAACGCGGAAGAGGGTGACCCTTTCTTTGACGGCTCTGAAAACACCGAACGAATCGGTGCTGATTTAAAATTGGGATTAGGATCAGCTTTCACTGTAGATGCAACGATCAATCCCGATTTTGGCCAAATCGAAGCAGATCCAGCCGAAATCAATCTCTCAGAGTTCGAAACTCGCTTTGATGAACGTCGTCCGTTCTTTGTCGAAGATGCCCAAGTATTTGATTTTCCGCTGTCACGGTCTCCAGGTGATAAGCTGTACTACTCTCGGAGAATAGGGAGAGTGCCTCACGGAAGTGCTCCATCTGGGGCCGACTTCAGTCACATCCCGCTCGATGCAACCATAGATGGAGCAATGAAATTAACTGGAAAAACCGATTCCGGCCTGTCCATAGGTCTACTGGCAGCATCAGTCGGGGAAGAGACTGGAAAAGCTTTCTATAGAAGTGAAAATCGTTTTGAAGAGTTCCGTGCCGAACCTAGGTCACAGTTTGGTGCACTTAAAATACAGAAAGATCTCAAAGGAGGAGCGTCACAGATCGGGGCCTTGTTCACAGGAGTCAATAGGGATTTATCCAAAGATGACACCTTTGATTTTCTTCCCAAAGATGCTTTGACTGGAGGATTGCACTTTCAGCATCAATGGAACGATCGTGACTGGTCCATAGAAGGATCTCTAGCTGCTAGTCAGGTAAGGGGTAGTGAGAATGCGATAACCCGAGTTCAAACTTCTAGCAACCATTATTTCCAGCGACCAGATGCTACCCGTCTTGCTGTCGATTCAACAGCCACCTCTATGAATGGAGGCCGCTGGCAACTAGCGTTAAACCGACAAAATGGTGAGCATTTCACAGGTGGATTCTGGCTAGGAGAACTAAGTCCTGGCTTCGAAGTGAACGATCTAGGATACAGTCGTGCTAGAGAGAAAATATCTGGTGGAACAAGATTGAATTATAAGGAGATTTTTCCCAGCTCATGGTACAAATCCTACAATATTGGATTTTGGGCAGCATCGAGTTGGAGTCATGAAGCCCTGGATAATTACAGTTCATGGGATTCCTGGGAAGCATCAAGGGCTTCTGGAACAACTAACCTAAGTTTCAAATCGACGTTCATTAATGAATGGAAAAGTGAAGTTAATTTCACTTATAGTTCTGATCACCGAAATTTTGCTCTGACTCGAGGGGGTCCCGTAATGGAAGATCCTGGTAGCTTTAATGTCAGAGGCAATGTAAGCACTGACGCCCGAAAAACTCTCTTCTTAAAAAGTGGATTTAGTCGTCGTTCTGGACGTAAAGATTCGGGAGATCAGCTGAAATTCTACGGGACAGTTAGAATACGACCATCTCCTCAATTCGAAATGTCGGTAGAGCCTAGTGTGACCTCAGAAACTATGGCTCAGCAGTATGTTACATCAACTACGACTTTGCCATATACCGAAACTTACGGAAGACGCTACATTTTTGCTGACTTAGAAAGACATACCATGGAGATGGCCACAAGAGTTAGTTGGATATTCTCACCTAGAATATCATTTCAGTTTTACGCTCAACCATTCATGTCTTCCGCAGATTACACCCGCTATAAACAGCTGGAATCTCCTCGAACCTATGACTTTACCTATTTTGAAGAGGGCACCCTAGTCAATTCATCACAATCTCTAACCTGTCAAAATGGTAGTCTCTGTAGAGACGAAACCACTGGAACAGTGAGAAACCACGTTGATTTCAATAACGATAATGTAGTGGACTACGCATTTACTGATCGCGACATCAACCTAACTTCAGTAATAGGAAACGCAGTGTTTCGTTGGGAATATAAACCTGGCTCTACATTGTTCCTCGTATGGCAACGTAAGAAAACTTCATATTTAGCTCTCGGAAACTTCAACTTTGATAGAAATTTTGAGTCATTGTTAAATTCAACCCCAGATGACCGTATCATCGTCAAATTGAACTACTGGCTTGGGATATAACCCATCTAAGCCTAGACAAGGTCCACCTTCCTTTATATATCTTTCCCAAATGCAACACGCTTTCGGTCGTTCAGTAATAGGGATACTATTCACTATGACGGCCCCGACTTGGGATGTCAGATGACACATTATCACAAATTTTTCCTCGTTGTTTTTCTATCGGTCCTTTATGCTTGCGAAGCTACTGACGAACCAGGAGCACCAGTTTCCCTAGAAGGGGACGAGGAAATGGGTACCTATGGATTTGGGCGCGAGATTGGCAACTCCATGTTTGCCATGAAAGACCACCTAGAACTGGAAAAACTTTTTAGAGGAATAGAGGATGCCCTAAATGGTGTTGAGTCACCTGTGCCAATGTCTGAATTAGGACAAGCTGGTCAACGTTTAGTTCAAAGAGCTGAAGAAGAACAACGAATCAGAATGGAGGAGTCTGGAGTGGAAAATGCAGCAGAAGGAGAAGCTTTTCTTGAAGCAAACGCTGTGGCAGAAGGAGTGACCGTCACGGATAGCGGATTGCAATATGAAATCCTCGAGGAAGCCACTGGTCCAAAACCTGAAAGCACAAGCCAAGTCCGAGTTCACTACCGCGGCACACTCATCGACGGAACCGAATTCGATAGTTCCTACTCCAGGGGAGAACCCGCGACATTTGGAGTAGGTGGAGTGATTCCAGGATTCGGAGAGGGCCTGCAACTCATGTCAGTGGGAAGTAAGTATCGTTTCTTTATACCTTCTGATCTTGCTTATGGAGCAAATGGTGCAGGTGGCGCTATAGGTCCAAACTCGACCTTAATCTTCGAACTGGAACTACTCGAGATACTCTAGATAGAGAACGACTTATAGGTCAGGGGCAGAAGACACATCAATTGGATAAATCGGCCACACTCATAATAAGCCGTTCCACTTCCTCTTGATTGGTATAGCAAGCACAACCAGCCCGTACTAGTCCCTGTTGTTCAATGCCTAAAGCCTCTGTTACACCAGAAGCATAGAAATCGCCATGTGAAAGAAACAGAGCCGAACCGTCTGCCAATTGTTCAGCTACATCGGCAGAATCCATTCCCTCAATCGTAAACCCGATGGTTGGAGTTCGAAATTGCACAGGTCCAGGACCATATAGCTGGACATGTCCCTGCTCATTCAGACCCTTCCAGAGAAGACTCACAAGTCTGTGATTTCGCTCATGTAAAACTTCGAATACATCTGCCAGACGTTCTCGACGAGATCCATCCGTTCCAACCATCTTAGTCAAAAATTCGACGGCTGCTGACGCACCCACTATACCTTCATGATTTAGAGTTCCTGTCTCTAGTGACTCTGGCAAATAATCTTTAGCACATGGTAGCCGAGGTGGCGATAAAAACTCTTCAAGATCTTTGCGAACAAATAAAATCCCCACATGAGGTCCATAAAACTTATACGCTGAGCACGCTAGAAAATCACAATCTATTTCTGCAACGTCTATTAACATGTGCGAAGCCATGTGCACAGCATCAACGAAAAAATAAGCTCCAAAGGATCTACACAAATGTGCAGCCTTATTCAGATCATTCACAGTTCCTAGAGAGTTCGAAGCACCACCTATAGCTAAAAGCCGAGTTCGCTTAGAGAACAGTTTAGTGAGAACATCCCAATCCAATGTTCCATTTTCTGGAAGCATAGGTACCGTATGTACCTTCAATCCCCGCTCACTCTCTAAACTTCGCCAAGGAGCTTGATTAGCCTGATGATCCATCTGTGTAACGATTATCTCATCCCCTGGACCCCAAAGTCTCCCCAAAGTCCTACTCAAATGAAATGTCAGGGTGGTCATGTTATTACCGAAAACGATCTCCCTTGAGCAACATCCCAAGAAATCTGCAAATATCTGTCTTGCTTGATGCAATAGCTCGTCTGTTTCTTCGCTGGTTGGATATCTCCAGTCCGTATTAGCATTGTGAGATAACAGATACTCACTGACTGCCTGTGCTACTCCAACAGGGACTTGAGTTCCACCTGGTCCATCGAAATACCCTACTGAGTATCCCGATTGCATCCGCTGTAATGCGGGGAAATGTGTTCTGATCTCTTCAGTTGAAATAACGCTCATATTCGATCCTCAAATTCTGATTAAGGTACGTTACTAAGCACCGCAAATGTTAGGTTGAAGGTCCACAATTGATAGTGCGAAACATCTTCGTTCCACAAGAGCCATGAGGCTACCCCTTGTGGATCTCCTCTTTCAACCCAATTTTTTCTGTCCGCCTTAAAAACTGTGACGGTGGAAACAAAAGAACTAAAGCCTTAAAAAATGCACTTGAAGAGGAAAACAATATGAATAAGTGTCGAATAGAGATACCAATTGCTGGAAGGACATTCCTTAAAACCCTAACTGTTTTAGCCTGCTTGTCCATATCATCCACATCATCTCAAGCTCTGGCCCAAAACCAAAACCAAGGTTGGGATGCTCAACAGACACTTGACGATAAATCCTTCGTGCATCCACCTAATGATATATCTGAAGCTGTTTTGGCCCCGCGATACCTCAACATGACACTATCGAATATCAGCGCAGATAAGCATTGGTTTTTTCATGAAATCAGTGACGGACCAGTAACGATGGATCGATTCTCCAGAGATTTCGACGAACTGGGGGGCCAGTTTTTTGATTATTCTGCAAATCGGCATCGTAACCTCACCATCCGTTCCAACGTAGGTATTGATGTCGTTTCTGCCTCTGATGGGTCAAAAACTTCAATACAAACACCTAACGGTTCCAGAATTTCTAATGTGAAATTTTCACCAGATGGTTCCACCCTGGCCTTCTTTGTCCACACAGCCAGTGAGACTCACATCTACGCGGGAGATCCTGAGACTGGAACCTCAAGAAAGATCACGGACATTGCGGTCCTAGGGAATTTGGTCACTGATTTCGAGTGGACTGGTGATGGTAAAGAAATAGCCACTGTGGTAATTCCAAGTGGGCGTTCAACTAGACCAGTACCAAGTACAGTTCCTACTGGTCCCCAGGTAAAACACACCCAGGACGGTGAAAATATGCTTCGCACATATGCGAGCCTCATGGCAACTCCCCACGACGAAGAATTGCTAGAATGGCATGCCACAGGTCAGTTAGTAACCATAGATGTTGAAACTGGAAATACAGAGAATATTGGTTCGCCCGCAATGATCTATGGTTTTGACTTCGCTCCGAATGGTCAGTACTCCAGAGTCGAACTATTAGAAAAACCCTTCAGCTACATAGTACCTGTTAACAATTTCGGTCGCGTCGAGCAAATCTGGGGTCGAAATGGAAGTATGTTGGCCGACCTAGAAAAAACCGAAATGAATACCGGCCTAGGTGACCGAAGGCCTTCAGCACCAGGAGTGGCGGGTAGCGGGGACGCATTACAGAAAAGACAAATCCGATGGAAAGAGGACTCCAGTGGTTTAACCTACGTACAAGCCGAAAGCCATACCGATGAAAAGGAAGAAAATAATGACCGGGTAATGGTGTGGACTCCTCCCTTCGAAGATTCGAACATATCGGTCCTTTACAAAACTGATTCTTCAGTTTCCAGCCATGGCTTTTCTAATGACTACGGAACTCTATTTGTGACTGAAACCTCTGGGTCTGAAGATGATCAAGGTCAGATAACACATCGCGCAATCGACCTGAGTGACTCAGGACAAACCTTTGTCCTGGCACAGTACGACTCAGACGATTTCTACTCCAATCCAGGCACACTATTGATGGACGGAGGACAAGTGCCAGTCGTCAATCGGCGACGTGGATCCCCAACAGGAGGCACTGGCGTAGTACAAACATCTATGGATGGACAGAGTGTCTTCTTCTATGGTCATGAATACAATGCTGATCCAATGCAGGAGGGACCAAAAAATTTCCTTGATAAGGTTGCAATTAGGACAGGAGAGAAAGAAAGGATTTACGAAAGTAATAATCAGGAATCATATGAACGAATTGTTTCGGTCATAGACATAGACGATGAAGAGTTTGTGGTCTCAAGAGAAACACCTACTGAAACGCCTCAATCTCATCTCCTGATAGATGGTAGACGCACGCAACTGACCGAGAATGTCGATTACACTCCCGATTTGACCCATGCCCCTAAACGAAGATTTGTGGTAGAGCGTCCAGATGGATTCAAATTTATGGTCAATGTGCTTCTGCCTTCGAATTACAACCCAGGCACAAGGTTGCCTGCCATGTTCTGGTTCTACCCAAGAGAATACGAAGACCAAGAAAGTTATGACGAAGCCGGCAGAACCTACAACAAGAATGCTTTCCCAAATTTCGGCACTCGATCCATCCAGTATATGACAAGAATGGGTTACGCTGTGGTTGAGCCGGACGCTCCTATTGTTGGTAAGCCCGGCCAAATGAACAACAATTACGAGCATGACCTTCGGAATAACTTGGCTGCTGTAATCGACGAACTTGATGAAAGAGAAATTATTGATCGAAAACGACTGGGGTTGGGAGGTCACTCCTATGGTGCCTTTGGAACTGTAAACGCCATGGTACACACCCCATTCTTTAAAGCAGGAATCGCTGGAGATGGTAATTACAATAGAACTTTTACCCCACTTTCATTCCAGAGTGAAAGACGAATTTTTTGGGATGCCAAAGAAGTTTATTTGGGCATGTCTCCATTTGTATACGCTAACAACCTGACTGGTGCCTTACTCATGTACCATGGAATGCACGACCAAAACGTCGGCACCGCACCGGACCATTCACCAAGACTTTTCCATGCATTAAATGGATTGGGCAAGAAGGCTGCTATGTACTTGTATCCTTTCGAAGACCACGGACCAGCAACCAAAGAGACACTCCTTGATTTGTGGGGTCGTTGGGCCGCATGGCTGGATGTACATCTAAAAGGAACCGAAGAAGAGGAAAGAAGGATAACTAGCGATGATCATCAGTGGAGAGACTAAAATTTGACGTCCCCATCGACTTCTAGAAACTATTTATGAAAGGATCATATTTATGCTAAACGTCAAGCACCTCAATCAGGTTTATTTGTATACTGCCTTAGTATTTCTAAGTATCTCCCTAAGTTCGGCAGGAGATGCCCAGGAACCAGTGGTCAATCAGTCGAATAACCCCATTTTACAATCATTTTCATGGAGGGGTATCGGACCCATAGGGCAAGGTGGTCGAGTCGATGATTTAGCAGTATCAAAGGAAAATCCTCACGTTTATTTCGTTGGTTTCGCCACTGCAGGCCTTTGGAAGACCAAAAACAACGGAACTACCTTTAAAGCTGTCTTCGAGACACATCCCACGTCCTCTGTTGGCGCGGTGGCAATTAGCGACGCGAATGCTGATATAGTATGGGTAGGAACCGGAGAGGCGAATAATAGGCAAAGCTCCTCATTTGGAGCAGGAGTCTACCTTTCTACAGATGCTGGAGAAACGTTTGATCTGGCTGGACTAGAGGAAACTCAATCAATAAGTAGGATTTTGACACACCCCACTGACCCCAATGTAGCCTGGGTGGCTGCAAATGGTCATCTATTTGGTGCAAATCCAGAAAGAGGTGTATACAAGACCACAGACAGGGGTTCATCTTGGGAGAAAGTACTCTACGTTGATGAAAATACTGGTGCTACCGACCTAATAATTGATCCATCGAATCCAGATGTCTTGTTTGCAGCGACTTACCAACGCCGAAGAACGGCTTGTTGTTTTGTAGGAGGAGGGCCGGGAAGTGGCATTTGGCATTCTTCTAATGGCGGTAACGACTGGTCAAGGGTAGAAGGAAATGGACTACCTAAGGGAACCATGGGGCGTATTGCTCTTGCCACTAGTCAAGCGAATCCGAACGTTATTTATGCACAAATCGAAGTGGCTCAAGACAAAGAAGAAAGCTTGTCTTCGGATGAAGCCTCTGAATATCAGCGCCTCGCACAAGAAGATGCCCTACCTCCCGACCCAGAACACAATGGTATTTGGAGATCGACTGACAAAGGGAGCACCTGGGAATTCAGGAGTAATGAAAATGGGAGACCCATGTACTTCAGTCAGATAAGGGTAGATCCCATGGACCCTAATTTAGTCTATGTAGTCGACCAGCGAGTCCATAAGTCAACAGATGGGGCACAGAATTTCACAACATTGGAAGGATATGGACATGTTGATCAACATGCCTTTTGGATCAATCCAGAGAATAGCAACCACATCATGATTGGGAATGACGGTTCGTTGGACGTAAGCTATGACCAGGGGGAAACATGGGAATCCTTCCGAAATTGGGAGGTTGGACAACCATATCACGCTTCTATCGATATGCGTCGGCCTTATTACGTCTGCACTGGACTTCAAGATAATGGATCTTGGTGTGGCCCAAGCTCAGTCAGAGGGGAACAGATACTATCCGAGGACTGGTACCGTGTTGGAGGGGGTGATGGATTCTATACGGCAGTAGACCACACTGATCACCAACAACTTTTCAGTGAATCTCAGAATGGCAATATCCGCAGAGTCAATCTAGAAACTGGAGAACAAATAAGTATTCGTCCACAACCACCCAGAAATGACCAAGATTCTAATATCAGTCCTGCTCCTTCTCGAGATCTTGAAATAAGGTGGAATTGGAACACCCCGTTCATCCTCTCGCCTCATAACCAAAGAGTCATTTTCGCTGGCTCAAACAGACTCTTTAAATCTTTGGACCAAGGACGAACTTGGACAATGAGTCCAGACCTGACTAAGAATGTAGATAGAGACGAGATAGAGATAATGGGACAGTACAACTCTCTACCACGCTGTAGGCCTTGGATACGAGGGGAAGAGTGTATCCTCTCTCGTAATGATGGTGTCAGTCAATACAGTACTATAGTGTCAATTGCAGAATCTACACTGATGCCAGGAGTCCTATGGGTTGGAACCGACGATGGAAATATCCAACTGAGCAGGGACGGAGGTAATACCTGGACGGAAGTGGGAACCAACATACCCGGGGGAACCCATAACTACTACGTCTCCAGAGTCGAAGCATCTCATAGTGACCCAGGTAGGGCTTATGCCTCTTTAGATGGGCATCGAAGTGACGACCTCAGGCCCCACATCTACATGACTCATGATTTCGGGGAGACTTGGACATCTATAGAATCGGATTTACCCTCATATGGCAATGTCCGTACAATACGGGAAGATCCACAAAACTCTGATCTCTTATACGCAGGTACCGAATTTGGATTTTATATCTCCCTAAACGGTGGAGACAACTGGCACAAATTCATGAACAATCTGGGTACTACACGGATAGACGATGTTATAGTACACCCAAGGGACAACGATCTCGTGCTTGCAACGCATGGACGTAGTGTACAAATCATGGACGATATTACGCCTTTGCAAAGTTTAAACGCTCACGTTCTTGAAACGAGTGTCCATCTTTTTGAACCTCGAGAAGCAGTACTTTGGAAACAAGATCGAAGATTTTCAAGATCTGTTACTGGAACCAAGATTTGGCAAGGAAAAAATGCTCCTCAAGGCACGATGATTAGTTATTACTTGAAAGATGGAACAAATGGCGCTGCAAACATTACAGTAACAGACTTGAGTACCGGAGAAACTTTCAGAGAAATAGAGGGATCGACAAATAAGGGACTGAACAGAGTTGCGTGGGACCTCAGAGGCACTGCCCCACCGATTGAAGAAAGTGTCAATAGAGGCTTCTTCGGCCGAAATCAGGCTCCCACAGCAGAACCGGGAACCTACAGGATTACACTCGAGGTAAATGGTGAAAGTCTCTCGCAGCTAGTAGATGTACTCGAAGATGTATGGATGGATGAGAGATAAAGTGATCCAAGAAAACAGATTGACGCTGATTCGAAAACCTTGGCCAGTTATTTTGTCACTGGTAATCAGTTTGTCCTGTGACCAAGCGCCAAGTCCTATCAATGTCGTCGATATAAATATTGCCCAGATTCAGGAGAACATCCTCTCTGGACGAACAACCTGCAGAATGATTGTTCAGAGTTATCTAGATCGCATCGAAGCCTACGATGACTCAACTATCAATGCGATCACTGTCACTAACCCAGTAGCTCTTGATAAAGCAGATGCGATTGATCTCCTGGTACAGCAAGGTGAACAGTTAGGCCCGTTATTCTGTGCGCCATTACTGATAAAAGATAATTTTGATACAGAAGACCTACCCACCACAGCGGGTTCTATTGCTTTGCTGAACAACTACCCTCCCGATGATGCATTCATGGTGCAGAAAATTCGTGAAGCAGGTGGAATTGTCCTTGCCAAAACCAACATGGCAGAATGGGCTTTTAGTGCCAGACAAACTGTGAGTTCATCTTATGACACTACAGCAAACGCTTATGCGCTGGACAGAGTCCCGGCAGGATCCAGTGGAGGGACTGCCTCTGGAGTGGCAGCCAGCTTAGGAGTAGCTGGTCTGGGAAGTGACACTGGAAATTCTATTCGAGGGCCATCATCTCACCTTGCCCTAGTAGGCATCCGCTCGACAATTGGGCTTACAAGCCGAGACGGTGTCGTTCCCCTCTCTTTCGATCGAGATATAGCTGGACCAATGGCTAACTCCGTCGAAGATGCTGCAAGAATCTTTAATGTTGTTGCAGGATATGATCCAGCTGACCCTTATACTGAGGCTGGGAGAGGACGTAAAGAATCAGACTACACAAATTTTCTTAGGACAGATGGACTGGACGGAGCCCGGATAGCAATAATACCTAATATGGTCTATACAGAAGATGCTGATACTGCTGTGGTCAGGTTGTTCGAACAAGCTGTCTCCGACCTGGAAGCATTGGGAGCACAAATCTTAGATTCGTTAGATTTCGACTTACAAAAACAGTTAGACCGTGAAAATATGTCTTGTCGCCGTTTTCGCTATGACATGTACCAATATCTATCCTCACTGGGTGACGCCGCCCCGATAAAAGACGTCTTAGAGGTTTTAGAAAGTGGACAATATTCCTCATACGCTGAAAATTCCCTAAGGAGCTACCAGAACAGATCAATGGATATCCACCCGGCTCAAGATGAACCACCCTGCCCCGACTATTTAGACAATCAAGGTCGCCAAGCATATTTAGCTTCGTTAGTGAGTGCTATGGATGCGGATCACATCGACGCTGTAATCTATCCGACCTGGAGAAACCCTCCCGCTCATATAGACAGAGGAGACGAAGAATATAAAGGAGACAACAGCCAGTTAGTAGCACCAGCGACGGGTATGCCCGCTATTACAGTACCAATGGGATTCACCTACGGCACCCTCCCGGCAGGCCTCCAACTTGTAGCCCGTCCCTATCAGGAAGGACTTCTATTCCAATACGCATACGCATATGAACAACAAACGAAGCACCGAAGACCTCCCGAGGGATTCCCACCTCTCTAAAACCCTTTATTTGGAGAAAGACGGACATGTCGAATAGCAACAATTGCGCGCTACTGATAGCAGGACTGATAATCTCTCAAAGTGTGTTTATACCTATGGAGTTGTCTGCCCAGGGAGGCACCACTGCACTTGACGAAGAAGATTATGTTTCTGTAATCAGAGAAATCGATTTCACTGTTGGAGACGCCGAGTTACATATCGATCAGAAGTACTGGGGAGATCTAGGAACTGATAGTGATGCGCTTAAGGCACTCATGGAGCAGATCAAGGCATTCTGGCAAGAACAAAACCGTTCGTCTGGGATTGAGCATTCGTCCCAAGCCCTGGTAGCCATTAGCCAGCTTTCAAGAGCAAGTGGGCAGGAAAACGAGTCCGAAGCAAAGCAAGCGGTTCAGACACTTAAAGAACACCTGAGAGCCATTAAAGATCTAAATCAGAGAAACCAAACGAAATTCCAATTGATGAATATGTTTTACGATGACTAATGATCCTTTAAACAAACGCCTGACCCTTTGGAAATTCCTAGGAATTCTAGTACTCCTCACCCCAGCTGGCTGTGACTCCTCTCAGAACCTGTGGGCCCCATCACAAACCCGTTTACAAGAAGAAGCTCCCGATTCTTTTTCAGTAGTTTTTGCAACAAGTGCGGGAGACTTTCAGATGATGCTCTACAGAGACTGGTCGCCGCTGGCTGTTGATCGAATTCACTATCTTTCACGTCATTCTTTCTTTTCGGGAGCCCGATTTTTTCGTATTAACCCATCCGTAGTGCAATTTGGCTATACGGGAAAACCAGTACTAGACTCTATATGGAGAACATTGCCCATAGCAGATGAACCCGTCGTGTCTAGTAACACCAGAAGTACGGTTTCCTTTGCAAGAGGAGGTCCTAACTCCCGGGATTTTCAATTATTCATTAATATGACTGATAATCAGGACTACGACACTTGCTGTGACGGAGGATTTCCACCGGTCGGAAAAATTGTGAGTGGTATGGAAGTTATCCAATCATTTAATAGTGAACATGGTGAAGAGCCAGTTTACTATCAAGATTCGATAATGCTCATCGGAAATGAATTTCTGGATCGACAATTTCCTCGTCTCGACACAATACAAGAGACTAGAATCGGTAGATTCTAAATAGAAGAAAAGGTTTGTACTGATGATAAAACAGAGTTGGAATTCGGAGCGGGCGAGCAAATTCAAACAAGCAGCGTTTGTTTATCTGTACGTCGCAATTCTATACGAATCAACAGTCTATGTCATGTTCGAAAATCAAATTCTACCTGACCGTCTAGGTCCACCTGTTTTGTGGCTTATTGCTGGAGGTGTAATTGCATTCCTAGTCTTTTTAGGGCTTTACTATTGGCAAAATGTATGGATTGCACGTTCGATCTGGATAATGCAGGCATTTAGGTTTCCAGGGTTACTCGCCGGAGCTTTCTTCCCGCAGGCGGAGACTGTGACTCCAACCACTTTTTATATGGCAGCCCTTGTTGTGGTCTCTGTCAATTTTTGGGTACTCGCACGAGCGAGCTGGGACCTATAAGTTAAGCTCAGTTTGAAATAAATTTTCAGTAAAACCATAAGAGTTCTAAACTTTACAGTTCAGGAGAGCATTATGAAATCACTCTTACTTAGAACATTTTTCGTATTGTCAATTTTGACCATCGGAGGAGTTGTAGGTGGTGATGCCCAAAACCATGCGCCCAACCCCTACACTACTAACCCGTTGTGGGGTGAACTCCCAGAAGGCAGAGAGTGGGGATCAACAAGTGCCATCTATCCAGGACCGGATGGAACAATTTGGGTAGGCGAACGATGTGGACAAAATACATGTGTCGACAGAACCAATGTTGATCCAATTTTACAGTTCGATCGAGACGGTAAACTAATCCAGAGCTTCGGGGCTGGAATGATAGTTTGGCCTCACGGTATGTATGTAGATGATGAGCATAATGTATGGATCGCTGACGCTCGTGGAGACGGAACACGGGGCCATCAGGTACACAAGTTCAGTTCAGATGGAGAACTATTGATGAGCTTAGGTACAGCAGGTGTAGCGGCACTAGGAGAAACCACCTTCAATCAACCATCTGACGTATTAGTAGCACCGAACGGAGATATCTTTGTTGCGGATGGGCACGGAGGTGCTGGTAATAATCGAGTGGTAAAATTTTCTAGCGACGGCACCTTCATAAAAGACTGGGGTGGAACTGGCAAAGAAAACGGTGAATTTAGAGATCCCCATGCTCTAGCGATGGACTCCCAGGGACGTCTCTTCGTGGGTGACCGTGCCAACGCTAGGCTTCAGATTTTCGATCAGGAAGGTGACCATATTGCTACATGGACTCAGTTCGGTCGTCCCAGTGGTCTATTCATCGATGACAACGATATCTTATACTCCGCTGATTCTGAATCCAACAATACTTGGGGTGCCAATCCAGGGTGGAAACGAGGTATTCGTATCGGCAGTGTAGTGGACGGGATGGTCACCGCTTTTATACCCGATCCTGAACCAGATCCAGATAATGCGGGCACAACAGCTGCCGAAGGTGTTATGGTCGATGATGAAGGAAACATCTACGGTGCAGAAGTTGGTCCCAGAATGGTGAAGAAATACGTAAGAAACTAGCTATTGAATTATAGAGGAACTAAAGGCGGTTTCGTTATTTTATTCAGGATCCTCCTTTAGTTTCTCTACAATTTCAAGTTTTGAAGTCAGGTCATCCAATTTCTTTACTAATTCAGTCCTCTCCCTACTTATATTTGCAGTTTCTTCTGGAGAGACACTTTCGTAATAATCAGGACCCGCAAACATTTCATCGATTTCTCTTATGCGAGCCTCAACAATGCCCACCTGCATCCACAGTTCCCCTTCCTCTTTTTCAGAATTCTTTTTCTCTTCAATATTTAATGTTTTTCTAATTTTCTTTTTAATTTTCTTTTCCTGCTTCGCCTTTAATACTACCCTGTCGACATCTAGGTGATCGTCCCCACAGAAATGCACATACTCTTCATAGGTGCCCCTATAGTCCAATATATCCCGTGGTTTTATCTCTAGGATCCTATTAGCTAATTCGCCCACAAACCACCTATCGTGAGAAACAAAGATTAGCGTCCCAGCAAAGCTCTTTAGCCCTTGTACAAGCGCCTCTATGGCTTCCAAGTCCAAATGATTAGTGGGCTCATCGAGTACAAGGACATTGGGGTTTAATACCGAGAGCTTTGCGAACACTAACCTTGCAGATTCACCTCCAGATAGTGCGCTTAATCGTTTCTTGCTTTCATCACCTACAAACAACATCAATGCAAGTTTAGCCCTTACGAAGCCTATATCTTTCCCAGGACAAAGCTCCCACATCCATCCTTCTGCTGTCTCCTTAGAGGACTTAAAATAATCCTTGTTGTCTTGTGGAAAGTAGCCCGAATGCGTCTCATAGCCCCACTCTATTTCACCTTCATCTGGCGTCAATTCTCCCATAATAATTTTCAGAAGAGTGGATTTTCCTATCCCGTTAGGACCCATAATCGCAAGGCGATCGCCTCTCTCTACTGAAATGCCAACTCCATTCAAAACCCTTTTTTCACCAAAATTCTTCTTGACTCCTTTTACTTTGAGCACTTCCCTTCCACTAGCCCGCTGCTGGTCGAACCGAAAGCTTGGATATCTCCGTGAACTGGGTGGCAAAGTAAATAGTGCATCTGATTTCTTTTCGATCATTCTGATTTTACTTTGTGCTTGCCTAGCCTTACTCGCCTTAGCCCTGAACCTGTCTACAAATTTTTGGTGCTCTGAAATTTCCCGTTCGCGGGAACTTATCTCTTTTTCTCTTCTCTCTCTTTCCGCAACTTTATCATCGAGGAATTGGCTGTAATTGCCTGTATACATCAAAACTGTCTCATAATCGACATCCAAAATCTTATTTGAGACATTATCAAGAAATCGGTGATCATGAGAAATTACGACCACAGCACCTTGGAAGTCTTTTAAGAATGTTTCCAGCCAACGGATAGAAAGTATATCCAAGTGATTCGTCGGTTCATCTAGTAATAGCACATCGGGAGAACTTGCTAAAACTTGGGCTAAAAGGACCCTTAGTTTGAACCCACCAGAAAGAGTTGACAACTTATCTTCATGCACATCTAATGGAAGACCGAGACCTTCCAAAATCTTGGTTGCCCTTGCTTCAGCTGTGTAGCCGTCATTTAACTGTATCATTTCCTCCAAGACTGCAAACTTGTCCGCGTCAAAATCCTCTTCAGAATTTGCTAAAAGAGTTTCTTTAGCTTCCATCGCTTGCCAAAGCTCATGATGACCCATCATGGCAACATCAATGATTTTCCTGTCTTCATAGAGGTACTGGTCCTGTTTCAATACTCCAACCCTTAGACGTTTCTGGATACTTACAGAACCTGTACTGGGCTCAATATCCCCACTGAGGATATTTAAAAGGGTTGTTTTACCAGACCCATTAGCACCCACCAACCCACAACGATCCCCTAGGTTTATCTGTGCAGAGACGTTGGAGAACAAAGTCCTGTCTCCATACTCTTTAGCAATATTCGAGATAGAAATCATGAAAACAACTTAAATAAAAATGTTCTGACCGATATCCCCCTAGATATGATTTCAAAATATTAAGCACCTTAATGGGAAAGTAGTGTTATCTGTCTCGGATAGTCTTAGATTGGACTGCATGAAAAATATCACTATAGTTGGCACGGTCCTTTTCCTGGTTATCACATCATCGATCTCTGGTCAGGATCCTGTCAAGCAACCGCAGGTGACCATACTGACCACTGGTGGCACCATCGCTTCACGCAGCGAAGCCCCTAGTTTAGAAGGCCACGCTTTGATTCAAGCAGTTCCTCAACTACTCAACTACGCCACTGTTAATGTTGAAGAGATCGCTCGCACTGGATCATCACGAATTACACCCGAAATCTGGCTTCTTATTGGCAAGCGTATCAATGAAATTTTTGCATCGGACCCTAACCTCAGTGGAATAGTCGTCACTCATGGCACCGACACTATGGAAGAAACTGCATATTATTTGAACCTAGTAGTCAAAGATGATAGGCCTGTAGTCCTAGTCGGATCCATGCGTTCTGCTGATATAATATCCGCTGATGGACCATCCAATCTGCTTCAAGCAGTCAGAGTTGCTACCACACAACATTCCAAAAATCGTGGTGTAATGATCGTGCTGAATGATGAGATAAATTCAGCTAGGGATGCCTGGAAAACTGACAACCAAAGGGTTCAAACTTTCAGTGCTATGGATCGTGGAATCCTTGGTTATGCCGATCCAGACACTGTCATTTTCTACCGCAACCCTTCACAATTGCACACTGTCCACAGCATTTTTGAGCTAGATGGGATCGAATCTCTTCCAGAAGTACCCATAGCCATTGATTATCCAGGCTTCGATGGATCCACTATCTTCCAATGGATCAAGAGAAATCCAGCGGGAATAGTCGTCCAAACTTTTGCGGGTGGTAGAATGAGTTCGGGAGCAGCAGATGGAATCCGTGCAGCTGTGGCAGGAAACATCCCCGTAGTGATCGCCTCGAGAGTTCCAGGGGGAAGGATCCCAGGCACACCCTCAATAGAAGGAACAGTGCTAGCGAGGGATCTCCCAGCGCACAAAGCTAGAGTTCTCCTGATGGTTGCATTAACAGATCCTTCTAATAAAGAAACCCTCACTACAATTTTCAACAAATACTAGTTAGTTCAAGATTCCTCTGATTTCTCTAAATTCAACTAAATGACAGTGATTAAGAAACAGAAAAAAGTCTGGAGAGCAATTTTCCACGCTCTAAGTGGTACCACACTTGTAGGCGGAATACTCATTTTCGAATTGGAAAGGCCAATCTATGTCGGGGTAGTCGCAAGTGTCTTAACTATTTCACTGCTTTTTGATCTTCTAAGACTTCGACACCATAGAATCAATCAACTTTTTTTTGAAACTTTTAAAAGGCTTGTAACCACACGGGAATCTAGAAACATTGCATCATCTACCTGGTTCGCCTTGGGAGCACTCATAACTTTAACCTTCTTCACAGAAGGCATAGCCCTGTCAGCTATTTTAGTGCATTCTTGGGCCGATCCTGTAGCAGCTTATATAGGAACCAAATGGGGAAACCAACCTCTAATGGGGGGTAGTTTACAAGGTGTGCTGGCCTTTGCATTCACTGCATTCATCGCACTAAACCTCCATCACTCATTCCAAGTCTCCTTTTATTCAGCATGTTTATGTGCTTTCGTGGAGCGATTAGCCTGGCCGATAGATGATAACTTGTTAGTCCCACCTATCTGTGCTGGAATAGTTACTACCCTAACGCTCTTAATCTAGACTGAGAAATAAGATTCTGGTGCAGCAGCTGATCCAATTTCTGTCCTTCATTTAGGTGAAGGATTATCACAGCTTTGGTAATGAATGGGCCTGGGTAGACTCGAACTACCGACCTCACGCTTATCAGGCGTGCGCTCTAACCACCTGAGCTACAGGCCCTCAGAGGTCTTGAAAAACTAATATTTTAGCAGACATCACTCAACCGGCTAGCGTTCGTCTAAGGTTGAAAGGTAAAAACTGGAGCCCTCGTTCCTATAGAAACTGGACACTTCAACTATTGCAAATTGCGATTAACTTTACTGAAATACTTTAGAATAGCGAAGAGGTGAAAAAATTATGGATCAGTTAAACGCAATGAAATGCGAAGCTTGTAGGGTAGGAGCGCCTAAGGTAACAGAACAGGAAGCGATGGGACTGTTGGAGCAAATTCCAAATTGGTCCTTAATTAGAAAAGAAGGTATAGACCAATTGGAACGTACTTTCGAATTCACGGATTTTGTGACGGCACTTCAATTTACCAATTCCATTGGGGAAGCCGCGGAATTAAATGGGCACCACCCTGCTATTCTCACAGAGTGGGGTAGCGTAACGGTCACCTGGTGGACCCACAAAATCCGAGGCTTACACCAAAATGATTTTGTCATGGCAGCCAAGACCGATTCCATTTTTGCGAGCTAAGATAGAACCTCTACAGATTTCTTTGACTTCTCTCGCGGACCCTATCCACTAAAAAAGCAACTCGATCAGGATCTGTATTTTTATCTATTCCATGACCTAGATTGAAGATGTGTCCAGCCTCTTCTCCAGCCTCTCTTAACACGTCATCGATTCTGGATTCAAGATCCTCCTTTGACGCAAAAAGTGCCATGGGATCTAGATTGCCCTGGACAGCTATATCTGGCCCTAAAACGTTGCGGGCTACCGAAAGAGAAGTTCTCCAGTCAACACCTACAACATCAGCACCACAATTCTTAACGGTTCCAAGAAGCGTAGCACCCTGGTTCGGAAAATAGATCAACGGAACATCAAGATGATCTAGGCTTTCAATAATTCTACACACCGATGGGTAAGCAAAAGCTTTATAATCAGTGTCCGCCAACAAGCCCACCCAGGAATCAAAAATCATTAAAGCCTTTGCGCCCGCCTGAACCTGTGCCTCCAAATATCCAATCATCACCTCTGTAAGTTTCTCGAGAATTATTCGTGACAACCGAGGTTCCGCAAAAAGAAAACTTTTAGCTTGTGAAAAGGTCTTGGATCCTCCACCCTCTACGAGGTAACAAAACAGAGTGAATGGAGCTCCTGCAAACCCTATGAGAGGAACGGAACTTGGAAGTTCTCTGTCGATGATCCTTATCGTTTCTGCAACAAACGGAGCATTTTCTCCGGACTCTGGGATTCTTAACTCCTCGATCTGCTCGGCTGTCCTGAGAGGGTTTTTTATTACTGGTCCAGGACTAAACTCCATTTCCACACCCATACCCTCTACTGGAGTCATGATGTCACTGAACAGTATAGCTGCATCCATTTCAAAACGACGGACAGGTTGTAAGGTTACTTCAGCAGCGAGTTCTGGGGTTTTTGTCAGTGAAAGAAAATCAACTTGAGATCGTATTTTTCTATATTCTGGAAGATATCTTCCAGCCTGTCGCATGATCCAAATAGGTGTACGCTGGGTCGGTTTACAGTAACAAGCAGAAATAAATAGAGATTCGGCCCCTATAGTAGATGTACTCAACTTCCAGAATTTCCCTTGAGCTTTTTGGCAATCTCTTTCGCAAAATAAGATATGATCAGATCCGCCCCCGCCCTCTTAATCGACAACAAGCTTTCAATCATCACCTCCTCCGTATCCACCCAACCTTTTTGCCCAGCTGCTTTGATCATTGCATACTCTCCCGACACTTGATAGGCAGCAGTTGGCATCCCAAAAGCCTGTTTCACTCTCCACAAAACATCTAGATAAGAGCCTGCAGGTTTAACAATTATAATATCTACTCCCTCTGCTATGTCTTGGTCGACCTCGCGCATTGCTTCATCAACATTGGAAGGGTCCATCTGATAGCTTTTTCTATCTCCAGTTGAGGGACAAGAATTCGCTATATCTCTGAAGGGACCATAATAGGAAGAGGAATACTTGGCAGCATAGGATATTATGGGAACCAAGGAGTGATTATGGTCGTCCAGCACTCTGCGGATAGCCCCCACCCTGCCATCCATCATATCACTCGGTGCTACTGCGTCCGCTCCAGCATCTGCATAAGCCAATGCCATTTTTGACAATATGGGCAAGGTCGCGTCGTTATCTATTTCTCCGCTACTTCCCAGTATGCCGCAATGTCCGTGATCGGTGTATTCACAAAGGCAAACATCAGCCCAAACTAAAAGGTCTGGACATGCTGTTTTTATAGCCTTGATAGCAGAAGGAATAATACCCTTAGGATCATAACCTGGAGAACCCTCGCTATCCTTGCTACTCTCATCTGGAATCCCAAAAAGTAGCACAGCTGGGATTCCAAGCTTCACGACCTCTTTTGCCTCTTCCACCACTTGATCAATCGATAATTGATAGATATCAGGCATACTTTCGATAGAGTTCCTTACTCCCGATCCACCTGTCACAAACATGGGATAGACAAAATCATCAGTAGACAACTTGGTTTCTCTTACAGCACGTCGCCAAGTCTCATTTTGCCTAAGCCTACGATGCCGATAACCTAGAAACTCCATACCGATACCTTTTGCCAGTGTTGAGATTCTCAATAAAGTCCTGCAAATTAGACTATATAGAAGAATCGCTCGTCCAGAATAGCCTATTAAAATACATAGGTTACTAGCCCCACACCAAGTCCCAATAGCCCATTCTGGCTTGTCTTACTCTAAAATGTCTAAGATGTATTCGTCATCCTAAATCAACCTATAGGAGAATAATCCACTGAATCTCTCTCTATTCAGACATCTTTATCACATATTCAGCAATTTCCTGATGGGTAGCAAACCATACATCTTCAGTTTTCTCTTTAATATGGTCGATCAATCCTTTCAATATCAAAATTCGAGACCGATGACCAATTACATGTGGATGCATGGTCAATAAAAACATGGTCCCTTCTTCGTAAGCCACATCAAATTCATCCTTATAGACTTGTAGCACCTCCCTTGGAGAACTATAACTATTACCCCTAGGGTTAAGCAGTGGAGCGTCATCCAGAATCCATTCCACGGGCAGTTCAACCAAACCACTTGGTTCACCCTCAGCTAAAAGTTCATAAGGTCTATCATCAGCCATTAAAGATGAATCATATAAGAATCCCAAATCTTTAATGATTTTCAATGTATTTTGACTAAAGTTCCAGGATGGAGCCCGGTAACCCACTGGCCTGCTTCCTGTCATTTCCTCCATATAATCAATTGCTTTAACCACAAGTCGCCTTTCTACGTCCTCAGGCAGTTGAGTGTTCGTTTCATGAATCCACCCATGAATCCCAAATTCGTGTATCCCATGAGATTTGATTGCGTCTACCATACTAGGGTTGAGCATCATGCTAACCGAAGGAATAAAAAATGAGGCTGGAATGTTGTCTGCAGCTAGCACGTCCAGCACTCGTCCGAGAGCGACTCGAGCTCCATATTCCCCCTGTGACAAAGCACTGACAGAGACACTTCCGTTTCTCAAGGGAATCGTTTCATTATCTACGTCGAATGAAAGTGAAACGGCCACCTTAGCACCATTAGGCCATTCCGATGGCTGCAGTGATCGACCAGCCCTGGCTGTATTGACTGCATTCCGAATTTGTTCTTCCGACCATTCGTAGGAAGGCGTGCCTTGTTGTAGGTCGCTGGCCGAGCCGCCATCACTTGAGGCCACCTCGAGCTGTGCGCATCCAAAGATCAATCCTAAACCCAACAGTTTATACACTTTACCTAACGTCCTTGTCTGGGCCATTCTTTATCCTCCGAGAATATCAACATTTTTCGTGGGTATTTCTCAGCAACCTAAATTCAGCTAAAAAACAGTAGTCAATTGTAGGTCACTTCCTCTCTCATTACAATCATATCGGACTGCCAAGCTATTTATAGATATAATAAGGAGATTGCATATCACTTCCCTAAGAAAGAAGCAACTACTGACTAACCCAAGTTCCTAATGTTTAATCTCTCCTCAAAATATTTGAAAACTGTCATACTCGTGGTAACAGTGTATGCAGTGTCTCAAGTTTTTCATAGAATCCAGAGGCACAGGTATATTGCAATGGCTGAAAACACCCTAACCGCTCTTTCCATTGAGCAAGAAGTACACTTCAGCACACATTTCAGCTACACAACAGAGTTGATGGATTTGGATATGGAAGAGTTAGGACCCTTATCAATATCTCTATTCGCTACTTCGGAAGGGTGGTCAGCCGTGGCCACACACAAACACCTCTCCAGCAAAGACGGTTGTACGATCTATTTCGGAAAAGCTGAAATATTTTCTCTCGGTGACACCACTCCTAAATTTCCGGGAGACGTGGCATGCACGCCTTAGGATCTCATCCACAGATTTTCATGGAATGACAAAAGCCTTCCCCAGGGTTCTTATTGGGGAAGGCTTTTAACACTCAGGCCACTTTCTGTCTTACTGTTGAGTCACAGATCTAGGCCTTTCCCATTCTTTAAACCACTTACGCAAATACAATTGAGTCCGCAAGAAATTAGAAGGTGTCGAGCTTGTTCCATGCCATTCGTTTTTAAACCTTACCATCAGTGTTGGAATCTTCAGGACTCTCAACGCTTGATAATATTCTTCAGTCTGTGGCATTGGCGTCCTCAAATCACCTTCTCCAGTCATCAACATGGTGGGTGTTGTCACATTGCCGACGTACATCAAAGGTGAACGTCTAAGGTGTTCACTAGGATCATCCCAGGGATACTCCTTGAAATTCCTATACCAAGTCGCACCATCGGTCGTACCCACAAAAGACAGCCAATTCGTAACAGGACAATTTGCTGAAGCCGCAGCAAATCTATCCGTATGCCCCACCACCCATGAAGTTAGAACACCTCCTCCAGAACACCCATAAACAAACATGTTGTTATCATCAACATAACCACGACTGATTACTTCATCGACACCCGCCATTAGGTCATCAAAATCTTTGTCTGGATACGCATTCTTTATGGCATTTCCAAAAGGACTTCCATAGCCAGCGCTTCCTCTCGGATTCGTGTACAAAATCACATAACCATTTGCTGCGTGCTCCTGCCAACCGAAGTTAAAGCCCACATTATACATTCCGTGTGGACCACCGTGTATAGAAAGCATAAGTGGATATTTTTTAGATTCGTCGAAATTTGGAGGCTTAATGATCCAGCCCTGTATATCAAAATTATCAACTGACTTATACCAAATCTCCTCTACCTGCCCCAGGGTCACGTCATTCAGGATATCATCATTGACACGAGTAAGTTGCACTATCGGATCACCCGTTCCTGTACCAAATGAAACAACATCCGCAGGCTTGTGATAGCTACTCAAAGTACCTACTGCCGTTCCATCTTTATCTATAGAGGCCATTGATAACATATGATTCCCACTAGTCACTTCATGAGGCTGTCCGTTGAGAGGAGCAAACCACAAATTCTGTGTCCCGTGCATACTAACGTTAAAGTACACCCCACTTCCGTCTGACGCCCAAGTGATATTCCCCAAACTCCTACCCATTTCTCCACCCAGACTTCTTGGGTTACTTCCATCGGCAGACATCACGTACAACTCGTTCTCTCTGTATGTGTCGTCATTAAAGTCTTGCCCCTGATAAGCGATATATTGACCGTCGGGCGACGGTACTGGACCACTGTCTGGTCCTGCACGATCTGTTAGCTGATGTATAGCACCAGTAGCAAGCACTGCTTTGTAGATCTCCGATTCTCTCCACTCATGTTCAGCTTCATCTACACGTAAAGAACTGAAGATCAAGCTGGCCCCATCAGGCATCCATTCGGCTGCACTATGGTTCCAATCGCCATCAGATATTTGTTTTGGAGTTCCTGCCTCCGCCGGCACTGTGAAGACATGGGTATAGCCTTCATCAATGTACCCCCTGCGGTCTCTCCGATAACTTAAACGATCGACTACCTTAGGCCCTTCCACCCAATCCGCACCATCTGGTTCCTGAGACAACTCGATTGCCCACTCACTTTCAGGAGAATCAACAGTCATAGTGAAAGCGATCTGAGTACCATCGGGAGACCATCTAAGATTGGAAGCGGCATTTTGCGTCCTTGTTACCTGTGTGGTGGCACCCTCAGCGTCCATCCACCGAACGAAAATTTGAGAATCCCCTCCGTCACCATCTGCCATGAAAGCGATCCTACTACCGTCTGGAGACCAGGTCGCATTGGAACCATTGACCAATAGTCTATTTCGTGAACCATCTTTATTCATAACCCAGACAGAGGAACTTCGTCTATCCCTCATTTTATCAACCCAACCACGACTATAAAGTATTTGACTCCCATCCGGCGAAACACGAGGGTTAGAAACAGTCTCCCAGTCCAGATAGCTATCCAACTGCAGGGTACCCTCAGGAGCCTGTGCAAAAACCTCAGCTTCCAGGACAAAACAACTCAACAATATTGTTAGTAGGGTCACGATCCTTAAAACCATAGTGCATCTCCTGTGGATGTTAGTCAGAAACAAAAACCCAAAATTGAGGCTGTCGCTAAAATACTCCGGACAGGTACTCCACGAAAGTAAGCACCTCTTGCTCCTATTTCTTACCAGACGTTTAAAATTACCTGCGCTTTGTATCTACCAAAATGACACCATTGACTGCATCCGGATACATAGAAACAGCCGAAGGGCCTTTTAATACCCTAATCCTTTCCACATCCCCAGCGAAAGTCTCCATTAACACTTGAGAATTAATCCGTACCCCGTCGAGATATATTGCGGGAGTATTGCTTACAGTCATGGACCCCTGTCCCCTGATCCTTATCTCTGGAGTACCAGCGGCAGAATAGGTGCCACCTAGTACTGTCAAGGAAGGTATCCTCGCCGCCATCAACTTCATCACTGTGAGGGACGATTCAGCTTCAGTCGGCCGAATATCTCCGAGTCCTGGACCTTCTTTTTCTCTCTCCCTTTGGGTGACCACTTTCAGTTCGTCTAAAAGGAGATTCATAGAACTCATATAAAAATGGACAAAGCTAACAGTATTCTTATTTATACTTACTGGTTCAACTCTCGTTATGTAACCATCGTGATCGACTCTTACTGAAATCGCCCCAGTTCGCTGCTGTTCCAAGACAAAATGACCGTTTTCGTCAGTTGATATTCCTACCTCATCATCATCAAGTGTTACAATCGCACCAACTAACGGAGCACCAGTCATTCCATCTAACACTTCTCCCACAATGGATCCTGCGCCATCTTGTGAGGAAACTGGCTCTACAAAGTACCAACCCAGAAGCACGAACATAAACATAACTCGCCCGGTACATCTTTGAAGTTGGCTCATCACCATATTATCTCCTTACTACCTTCCCAGTAGCTCCAACGAGAAGTGGGGAGAATGCTCAGCATCCTCCCCACTCTCACTTCTTCACCTTTCCGAGATCTGCAGGTGCCTAAGCACCTTGTTCATCCCGTATGGGTAATTACTTACGAATTAACCGATCCAGTCTTTATAACCTTCTGGAATGTTGGCATTCGCGTCGTTCTCTGCCTTAGGCAGTGGGAAACACAGGTTAAGTGCATCCGCTGGAACACTGTACCTTGTGGTCAACTCTGTCGGAATGTACTCAAGGGGATCTAGATCACCAGGAGTACTGTTCTCACGCCAGCGCCACCGGTCACCGAACCTACGACCTTCAAGGTTCAACTCCAGATAACGCTCAAACTTAAGAGCTGTCCATCCTTCAGTAACTGTGCTAGCCGAAACAGCTGGCATTTTACCCCCAGCACTACCATCAAATCTAGTGATAGTACTCATATAATCGGGGCATGTCGCACATGCATCATCGTTACCCTCTGCTGGATGATACGTCAAGTCCAACACGGACGCATCACCGAGGTTAGCTGCATAGATATCAGCTGCTTGTCTCACGCTATTAATGTGAGTCATGGCTGCTGACAAGTTACCGGCTTGAAGTTCGGCTTCCGCCTGAATCAATGCCATTTCATGACCATCCACTAAGTCCAATTGTAACTTCCTCTGATCACCCTGCACAGGCTCAAAGAACCTTAGCTCACGTCCACCAGCGGCGGAGCGAGGTGCATAAGTTTTCAGGTGGTAGAACATTGGAATCATTAGTGTCCAGGTAGGACGTGGTGGGTGGGTTTGACCCCTTACCGCTGCCGTCTTACCTGAAGGTATTTCCCTTGAACCGTTGTCGTAACCCCATGCTACGCGGGAGTCACCAGTCTTAAGGAAGTGGGTATGTGCTGGAGTTCCCCATGCGGACATGGATTGGAACCCTAGACTTGCCACGTGTCCTGGTAGGTACCAGTACTCACCCCATCCAGTGTCACCAGAATACTTCGTGGTGTACTTGAAGCTCATAGCAACCGTAGCTGCGTCAGTCTTCGCACCGGCATGGTCTCCACTGTACAACTTGGCTGCCGCGCGAGCACCAATAGCTGCAGTCGCCAGGTCGGACAGTCCAGCTGCCGAGGCGATCGTATTAGCTGCAGTGAAGTGAGCTATTGCCAAAGGAGCGTAATCCATTTTACCTGACGCTGCTCCTCCATCAATAACAGTACTACAAGCATTTTCCATCAGAGTACGCAATGCTATGCCTGCCCAAAAATTAGCGTGGGCTGCTGGTGCGTAGCTATTAATATCGGAAACACCTGATTCGCTGTCGGCAAATCTGCGCAGCGCTTCTTGAGAGATCCAACGCCCTCTGTGTAAGTGTCCCCATGAGCCACGACCATCGTACTCATCATTCAATTTTGCGACTTCTTCCTCAGGCCGCACACCTGCGGACCCGGTATGGCCACTGGCCATCAAGTCATGGGTGATCGCGCCTCCGAGGAGACCATACGCACCCAACCCTGCCTGTACAGCTCTGATACCGCCATTGACGATACCCTGGTGAGCTCCTTGGTCATTAAGGTTTCCGTCCTGGACGGGACCCGGGTTAGTGACTTCGAAATCGCAGGCTGCCAAAGCCATAGCCCCTACTAGCGCTACCGCTGTCAGCCCCCGTGAAATCGTTCTTTTTTGATCCATCTTTCTTCCTCTTCTGAGGCCGGTGTTTTATTCCCGGCGTTTGTCTAATTTTTAGCCCGTTTGCGCGGGCCCCTCAGGCCAAGCGACCTGAGGGAACCCAGCTATTCGGCAAACAAGCGTTAAAAGATCATCCGCATCGCGACCGTCCAATAAGAGACAGGTGGCAACGTTTCATCAATACCTTTCACCATATCATGGCGGAATTCACCAGATGCGGTGGTTCCAACACTATTCTCGTTCTGCTCTGGGTGACCAGTGATCAAGTTGCTATGAGTCCAGAAAGCAACGTTACGGCCCGAGATGGTCAAGTCAGTTCTATCACTGAACGTGAACATACCTGGAAGCAAGTTGGAAATTGGCACGGACAGAGTTAGGTCTCTCAACTCTGCGAAGTCAGACTCGGAGTTGGCATAGTGGTACGTAGCCATTCCGAAGCACTGTCCTTCTTCCCATGCGTACATGTCGGCTGGGCGTGATCCAGGCCATTGTGGACCAGTGTTCGATCCCAAAGTACCTTGTACCCAGTTTGGATCCACTTTCCGATATGCGTCGTAGCATTTCGGGTGAGCGATGGTACGCCCAGTGGCTCCGGCCTCAAAGTAGTTACTAATATACGCACCCTTCAGATACTCACCTCTTGCAGAAAGCTGCAGACCGCCAGGCAATCTAATGGAAGTGTTAGCACTGTAAATATGGGTGGGGTTAGCCGGACCATAAATCGTATTCCCTGAAGAATACACGGCGTCGGCTTTATCGTTAGCATTCATAATCTTTTTCGCGTAGATAACTGGAACGGGCTGTCCTTCTATGACCCATCCGTACTCTCCTACGCTAAATTGGGCGGCTCCACCAAGACTCAGAACCTTACTGTGGTTCGTCGACAGGCCAAGCCCAAGGTCCCAACCGAAGTTCTGACCGTTGAAGATGGTCGTGTTGGTCCCAACTTCCCAACCTTTATTTTCAAATTCTCCAACGTTTTCAAGCTGCTTGCTCCAGCCACCCTGTGTTTGTGAACTGGCAACTCTGAAGAGAGCGTCAGACGTCAACTGATGGTAGTATGTCAGCTCAGCGCTGAACCTGCCGCCGAACCAGGAGCCGTCCATTCCGTACTCGTATTCCCGTGTCCTTTCAGGACCAAGATCTGGGTTTCCGAGATTCTGTGGATAGAACGCTTGCTCGTTGTAGTTGAACCCAACTGGGCTCCAGGTACGAACTTTATCGAACGCACCAGGTGACCTACCGGCGAATCCATATGCTGCACGGAGTTTAATTTCTCCGAGTCCTTCTGGGAAGAAAGCTTCGTCAGAAAGAACATACGAACCACTCAGTTTTGGATACAGCTCAAATCCAAGACTTTCACCGAATGCACTGTTACCGTCAACACGCATACCAGCGGTTATAAAGTACTTGTCTTGGAAGGCCAACATGTTTTGAGCAAAGAAACCACCGGTGATTACACGAAGCCTGTTCTGAGTCATGTACTGCTTGGTGGCTGCACTACTTAGAGTGTATTCACCTGGACCAGGATAGTTACGTCCAACCATTTCGGAGTTCTCTACTTCGTTTTCAACACCCTGCATACCAAATGACAGTGTGCTGCGGAGACCGTCTGCCATCCAACCCAAATCCAATCCAAGGGTTCCTGTATAGTCCAGACTCCAAATTGCGTTTTGAGACATACCACGACGTCCTTCACCTTCTAACATGTAGTCGGAGAAGTTACTCATGATTCCGATCGGACAAAGCCAGCAATAGTCCTGGGAATTGAAGTGGTCGTCCTGTGAATAGTCATAACCGACTGTCAGCCTGTGCGTAAAGTCAGCACCTGGCGTGTAGTTAATGGTTAGACCAGTCGTAGCTCTGGTGATGGTGTTACGGTATTCCTCACCATTCAACAGTAGCCTTAGGGTCGCCTGATCTCTAAGACCAGACATGTAGTTCTTCGGACCCCTGATAGCAGTCATCATGATGGATGTAACAGAGTTACCCATCTGGGCCTGCGTGAGGTCTGTTCTTGCGAAGGTGTTATTGAACTGTAGCATCAGATCTTCAGTAGGACTGAAGGTAACGTTTGCACGAACGTTCATCTTCTGCTCACCGTCGGTTTCTACTGCACCAACGTTGTCGTTCCAAGCACCGGACACAAAGTAACCGATATCATCGGTTCCACCTCTGACGCTCATCGAGTAGCGCTGACGGTGTCCCTTGCGGAATACCTGGTCAAGCCACAGGTAAGGCACCTCGTCCGTACCGAATGGACGGAAGTATGCATAACCCTGCTGGGTTTCTGCAGTCCACTGAGGAGCACCGTTACCTCCACGCTTGGTGAAGATCTGGATAACTCCAGCCGCAGCTTCTGCTCCGTAAAGAGTTGTAGCTGCTGGACCCTTAACAACCTCGATCCTATCAATGTCATCAGGGTTCAAGTCATTGAGCGGGCTGTATGGATCTTCAGCACCGTTCTGAGACGAACTCGGCTCACTCTTCGCACGCATACCGTCAATATATATGAGCGGCTGATTACTCAGAGCTGTACTTGAGTTACCCCTAAGACGAATGTCTGCACCCGAACCGGAGTTACCCGAACCGAACTGGATGCGTGCACCGACCACCCGAGTCTGGAGTAGTTCTCCGACACCGGTTACCGCTTCTGGAACTTCAGCGATGTTGACCTGTGCAATTTGGTTACCCACCTCACGACGGCGGGCTTGGCCAGCTGTTCCCGTAACAACGATGCCATCAAGTGCCAAAGCAGCTTGAGACATAGAGAAGTCAGAGGATGTTGCCTGACCATCAGATACGGTGACCATTTGATCGACGTTGTTGAAACCGATCAATGTTGCCCGCAGGGTGTGCTGTCCTGCAGGTACATTCACGATCAGGTACCGACCTGAAGCGTTGGTTAATCCACCGAGGCCTGTGCCATCAATGAAAACCTGGGCTGATGAAAGTGGACGCCCTGATGCAGCATCCGTGACGAGTCCTGTGAGCGAGCCTTGCGCCCATGCAGAACCTGGAGCCGAAGCTAACATAGCTCCAATCGCCATTGTGAGAGTTAGTAGCCGAATAACGCGCATTAGTACCCTCCTCCAATTATTAAGTAGGTGACAAAATCGTCACCGCTCTAACGCTAAGCGTCTAAACACTTACGGATAGCAGACAACGCACCCACTCACTCCCGGTCCGAAAACCCGGGTGAGCGCGCGTTACTTTCCGCGTTTTTTAAACGCCTCGAAAAATACCAGGCAATTTTGTAAGGTGCAAGAGCTTTGTTAAAATTCTGTTACGATAAAGCCCTGTATTCCCTATAGGTAAGGGATTTTACGGATAGTAACAAAAGTAGGCTATACTAGGATGTTTTTTGGGAAAAACGCCTAATTTCACCCTATAGGGGGTTTCCCTGCTGGTTTGAGGTAGGTCTCCCACCAAGAAAGCTCATTGATCATTCGGTGTACATTATTCCAATGACCCCTAATACCATGAGCCATACCGTCGTAAATTATTAGCTTGGTGGGCACGCTCTGCTTCTTGAGCGAAGTATAGAGCTGTATAGACCCTTCCAGTGGAACACGGTAATCCTCTTGACCGTGAACAAACAAAGTGGCTGCCTTAACACCTCCCGAGTTTAAATAGGCAGACTGCTTGATCATTATATCCCTGGCCTGGGGATCCCAAGGTGGCCCCATAAACTCGAGTTCTTTTGTACGAGCCACGTCGGAAAGCGCATAATTACTGGTCCAATTAGAGGCACCGGCCCCTGATACTGCAGCCTTGAAACGATCCTGGTATTTGGTGATCAGCCAGTTAGTCAGTATACCCCCATAAGAATGTCCTGTAGAGCCTACTCTTACGGGATCTATAGGAAAATTCTGGACCAAGTGATCGACTCCAGCTAGAACGTCTTCGCCATCATTACTACCCCATGCCCCCCAGGTTCCCCACTTGAAATCGTCACCGTAGCCAGTAGAGCTACGGAAATTGGGCAGGAATACGAAATATCCATTAGCCGCAAAAAATGAGTTTTTAAAGTTGAAGCCATAACCAGAAGCGGAATGAGGTCCACCATGATTAACCACTATCAAGGGGTACGATCTAGATGACTCGTAAGCGTTTGGATACAAGAGGAAACCTTCTATGGGGGTACCATCATAGCTGTTATAGAGTACGCGTTCGTGTTCACGGGTAGCCAAATCAACTTCAGCTATGAACTGATCATTCACTCCACTGAGCCTTCTCTCATTACTGCCGTCTATATCAGCAACATAAACCTCGGAAGGGCCCTCAAACTCTCCTACCAAATAAGTCATTTTCTGGAAAGAATCATCGATGTCCAGGGAGTTGATCCTTCTAAATCCTTGAGTCACCTGTTCAACCGAGCCCTGGTCTGGACTTACTCTAAATAAATGCCTAGCTCCGCCTATGCCGGCCACAAAATAGATATATCGACTATCTGGAGACCACATCGGATTACCTGGATCAAGATCCCAGTCCTCTGTGAGGTTAATTAGGCCACCCTCCGTCCCCCTCACATACAAATCCCTCGCGCCACCGTGTCTCACGCCACTCTGTATAATCATGTCCGTCCCCATGGAACGATTATACGAAATCCACTGACCGTCTGGAGAGAACCCAAGAGCGTTATATACGAAGCCATCATTGGTCAAACGAGTCGTCACACCATCTAGGTCGACCATAAACATATCGGTTCTAGGGTAGGCCAATTCGTCCAAAATCGATTCATCTGCTGTGAAGACTAATTGATCTGCGAAGGGTCTCCACTGAACATTCTGAGGCCTGAGGCCAAGGTTGGTGAGCTGCCTGGCATGCCCCAGCCCACCGAACTCAGTGACAAAGATCTCCGTTAATGCCTCTTCCCGCCAATCTGGCAGAGGGAAACTTTGTCCGTCTCGCCTAAATGGGTACCAATCGAACGCCTTACCTTTAAACCTTTCTTCATGCCTCTGCTCGAACTCTGACAAGCCTCCATCAGTCTCTGACTTATCGAGAGCCACCGCTCGAACGGAAAATTTCCAGTTCCTACTTGAACTAACGCTTAAATCTTGGTCACCAGCTTCGTCGACAAAGGTGCTTTTGGTCAGATCTTCCGGGTCTAAAAGCCATGTGGTATTGTCATAGGCTAATACCTGCAATTCCCCATCTTTGGTCCATTGAGAATCGGTAACATCTTTTCCCCCGTGCTGCACCAATACAGGCTCGCTTGAACCTTCAGTCTGGACCAACCATGACTGAATCCGTGTACTATTATCTTTCTCTATTCGCTCTGACACGGTAAAAGCCACCCACAGACCCCCTGGTGAAATCACAGGATCACTGACGGTTTTCACCCTATAATAATCCTCAATTACCAAATTACGCTTGGCCTGTGCCTCAATAGCCACGCATGTTATCGATAATAATATGAGTGCTAATGTTAGTTTCCTGGTGATATTCATCGGCCTATTCCCTCTGTAGCTCCCCCATGTGGAAGGTTATTTATCTCAGCTTTTCTATGGGAAAGGAATTGTAATAATCGGGGTTGGTGCCATAAAATTGGCCGGAACATTTGGCGTAGTTTCCATTTGCGTCGTACCACCCAGCCAACCTCCTAGAAATGCTGCAGAAAACAAGGTAATACCACCACCGGCAATCAATATAGATTTCTTGAGGTCAAACTGCCTGACTGCGGCCTCAGAAATGGACCAGGTTGGGATTCTAGCTGTGTAGACAGAGCCGCCTGCCCCTCTCAACAAAATTCCCATGCTATCTGGTGTCACTTCTGTAACCCGACCCACAAACCCTCTCCTTCTGTGATCCAGGCGCTGAGCATCATACCCGTCACTCGCAGCCTGATTAACCAACATGCCGAAGCTTTCTGGATCTAACCGAATCCTCGCATTGACTCCAGGAGAAAGTGCCTCTGTTCCTGCATCTGCGTAGGCATAACATCCCGTCAAGGGCGCAAATGCTAGAAGGAAAAGGAGCCAGGGCTGTCCCAAAAACTTTTTCGATTTTACTCGCATCTTACAGATACTCCTTCTTGCGCCAGGTCGCCCTGGGCCATTGTGTGTCGATATTCGTTTCTACTTTTAACGTAAAACTATTTTTCAAACAAAACATTAGGAGAGGATACGTTCTGCCTATTGCGAACATACCCCCTCCTATTTACTCCGTTATACCCTAGCTGTTCCATGTTTATGTAATCACACTATTAGCTCATCAACCACCACTTATTGCTGCCTTAATGAGTTCCACTGTGCGATCGGCCCTGGCCTCAACTATTTCCTCTGCAAGCTCTAGAGATTCAGCTAGGTTAGCTATTGAAACACCATTGATCATTGCTTGGCCAGTTTTGACTCTCTCTTCCCAACGGACTGACTTGGTATCCGTAATCAACATATTGAAGGTTATACCTGGACTATCATGCAAACCGTCGCTAGGCATATCGTCTGTCTGCACTCCTCTTTCCCTCAAAACGTTACGGGAACCAGCTGGCGCTCTGTAGTACTCGCCTATGTGTGCAACAACGGCGTCCCCGTTCCACCTAGCCGACAACCGTTCAGCAACAGCTGCCTGCCCGCTCTGGTTTCCACCGCTATCTCCTATGAAAATAATATTTTCGAAACCGTGCATTTTTAAGCTGTGAGCCACATCTGTCAGCACTGCTTCAAAGGTGCCCTGCCTAAGGCTCAGAGTACCTGGACTAGTCATGTGGCCCGTCTGCGGCTCAATTGACCCTTCTGGCACAAATTTTAAAATAGGTGCACACAAAGCATTGCCCAGCTTACGAGCGATCACTTCACAGTTCTTCGCTAGCACATAATTATGCTTTCCGGTCACCAACCAAGGCCCATTGGGCTCAACTCCACCAGTGGAAATGATGGCAGTAGTCTTTCCACCGTTAAGAGCATCGCGAACATCCATCCAGGTCATCTCTTCGATCCAGACGGTATTGGTGGCTGGAAGGGGGTTAGGAGTATCCACGCAGTTGTAATCGTTCAATCTACAATCTCCACCACCCATCGTCCTTGGATCTGGCTCAGGTCTTTCCTGGCCACCTCGCCCTCCCCCTCTTCCTGGTCTTTCAGGCATAGGAAGAGTACCACCGTTAAGGATCGCTTTCTTGATCGATTCGCTAGTGGTCCAGGCTCTAAATTGTACGATTTTCCTTGCGCTCTCTAGAGATTTAACCCTGTCCGCTATGGAAACCCCGTTTATGCTTGCAAACCCTGCTTTCACACGTCCATCATATCTCACTGACTCAGGATCGGTAATCATCATGTTAAGAGTGATCACTGGGTCATCATGCAAGTTGTCCGACTCCCCTGCGACCAGACCCTGACCAGCCATGTAACTGCTCACACTCCCGTAGTCATAATACTCCTGCACATGTGCGACCATAGGGCTACTGTCCCACCGGGCATTCAATTTCTCTGCTACGTTGCGCTGCCCTCCTTGGTTTCCGCCACTATCTCCAATGAAAATAATATTTTCGAAACCGTGCATTTTAAGACTATGAGCTACATCTGTTAACAAGTCCTCAAAAGTTTCCTGCTGAAGGCTAATAGTTCCCGGACTCGTCATATGACCAGTTTGAGGTTCAATTGACCCTTCCGGTACAAACTTGACAATCGGTGTACATAGAGCATTGCCTAGTTCTCGCGCGATAGCTTCACAATTGGCACGTAGGACATAATTATGTTTTCCAGTAACCAACCAAGGCCCGTTTGGTTCCACGCCACCAGTCGGAATAATAGCTGTGGTTTTCCCTGCATTAAGTGCATCCCGAACATCCATCCAAGTCATCTCATCGATCCAAATGGTGTTGGCAACTGGGAGAGGATTCGGAGTGTCGCGACAATTATAAACGTTTGCAGCACAATCTCCACCACCCATACTCATCGGATGCCGTTCAGGCCTCTGGCCCGACAAAGGCGAAACCATCAGTAACATCGCTAAACTCAGCATCATTTTCATAGTGATTCTCCTAAAAGTGAGCGTTATTCTGCACTCTCATCTGAGCGCTTACTCTAATCTCATCCATGATTTTTAAAATTCTATTCTCACAAGCCATAAATAAATTAAGGACCAACAAAGAGCATGGTGTCAAAAATAACACGCCGCAACCATTTGTCTCATAAAAACTGCATAGTTGACCTGCACCTCAATATCTCGCAGTGCCTCAGCCAACATGTCAGAAGGGAAATATCCGAATCCTAAGCAATTGAAGTAACCGATCAAAAGACTCAGTAAAATCCTACTATCGACCTCTATTCTAACGCTATCATTGGTATGCATGGCTAGGCAGCCAAATATGCCTTAGGTTTATTCTGGATGAAAGTCACCAATGTATTTAGTGGACGCACATGTACTAGTTTCAATGAATGGAGGATAGACCCGTGAGAAGTCTTCGCAATGTAATGCTGGCCATGACCTTATCAGTGCTCCTATTCGGACCACTGCAGGCCCAATTTGAAAATGTTGGCTCTATCGATTTTCCAACGTCTGCCTCACCAGAGGCACAACAGAAATTTCTACGGGGAGTAGCTATTCTACATTCTTTTGGATGGCTACAGGCCATAGAGCAATTCCACGCTGCGCAGGAGATTGATCCTGATTTTGCGATGGCCTATTGGGGAGAATCTCTAGCTTATAACCACCCTTTGAATTCTCAAATGAATCCCGAAAATCCACGCAAAGCATTGAATCGCCTGGGTTCCACAAAGGAAGAGCGCCTTGCAAAGGCTCCAACAAAAAGAGAGAAAGGCTTCCTGTCAGCAGTGGAAATTCTTTGGGGTGATGGAGACATAGTTGAACGTAAATTGGACTATATGGAAGCCATGGGTGACCTCCATGAGGAGTACCCTGATGATCCAGAAGTAGCGGCATTTTATGCATTGTCACAACTAAGTGCTATTAGTTCAACGGGAGACCTAAGCAGACATCACAATATTCGAGCTGGAGACATCGCTCTGCGACTATTCAAGCAAAACCCCAACCACCCTGGTGCTGTACACTATACCATCCACTCATTTGATGACCCGCTATTAGCACCCCTGGCACTGGAAGCTGCTCATCGGTTTGCTGACATAGCACCAGATGTATCTCATGCGATACACATGCCAACACACATATTTATCCAGCACGGAATGTGGGAGCACGTGTCGGGTAATAACCAGAGAGCTTACAACGTAGCTCGCGATCTTTGGAATCCAAATGAACCCATGGGTGATGCAGTTCACTCCTTGGATTGGGCTCAATACGGAGACCTCCAACTCGGAGATTACGAAAAAGCCAAGCTTTGGATCGAGCGTATTGAGAGCATGGCTGGAGGCAAATTTCTAGAAAAACCAAACGTTAGCGACGAAGGAGGACAGGGTCGTGTAATGGGAGCGGTATCGTTACTTAAATCTCGCTATGTCATCGAAACGGAAGAGTGGGACATCCCAGCAACCATTGCTAGCGATATGCCCGCCGACGCCCTCTTGGCAGCAGCCTTGAGTGCTTACCATCTGGGCGATGAGTCAGCTTTAGAGGCTATAGATGAAGCCCTCAAAGAAAAATGGGGGTCTGGTGGAGCAGCAGGAACGACAAGAGCTCCAAACAGAAATGGTATCATGTCGCAACAGGTAAGCGCACTGCTTCATACATTTCAAGGTCGCCCAGATCAAGCAATGGCAACGATGGATGAGGCGGTTGCAACTATCGAAGCTATGATGCCGCCCCGAGGTGCCGCATCTCCATTGAAGCCCGTACACGAATTATACGGAGAGATCCTGATGGACCTCAATCGTCCTCAAGAATCGGTAGAGATGTTCGAAACATCTCTTGTGAGAATGCCTAACCGTCCCAGATCACTGCTGGGCCTAGCTAGATCATACATTGCAATGGGTAATGATCAGGAAGCTGGAGAGGCCTATCAAAGTCTGACTGAAGTCTGGAGAGATCGCGAGTCATTTGCTGGTTTCCAGGAAGCTAGGCGCTTCTTGGAAGAAGATGGCCAAGGAGGACTGCGGTAGATCTTTATCGAAATCGGTTAAAAATTAGAGTCTTGAATCAAGGAGTTCATTGTGAAGCTACGCCGTCAGGTGAAATTTCTGCTCACCCTTATAATGGTCGCACTAGTTGCCACTTCCTGTCTTTCAGAGGAATGGCCAGATGTGGAACCGATTGACGCAGAAGACTTTGCAGCTGACCACCAGGAGTGGCGTAATAACCGTCGTGAAGGATTGGTTAGACCATTTTCGGGAGTAGTCCTTTGGATGGGCCTATGGAATCTAGATCAGGGGGCAACACCGTTCGGTTCAGATCCAGAATTGCCAATAACCCTACCAGAAGTGGATTCACCAGCTCTTGCAGGCACACTCCATAGATCTGGCCAAGAAATAACCATCGAACCAGCTCCTAATTCGCAAATAAGTTTCAGAGAAGGTGACCTGATTGAGAGCAAAACCGTACTGAACAGCGATCGTTCAGGAAACACCACGAACTTGGCCCTCGGATCTCTGGGAATGCGTATCCATGGAGAGCCTGGAACGGATCGGCTATGGCTAAGAGTATGGGACGAAGATTCACCAAAAAGAGAGAGCTTCCAGCTTCCCGAAAATTTCCCAGTGGACACCGCTTGGCGAATTCGCGCAAAATTCGAACCTTTTGGAGAATCCAGAGGGCTTCCAGTGGCTGATGTTACTCAAGGCATGTTGGAATATCAGACCCCAGGGGAATTGGTTTTTCAGGTAAACGGAGAAACACAGAGGCTCATTGCCGTTGCTGACGCCAACAGTACTTCCTTTCACGTAATGTTGTGGGATCCGACCGCTAACAAGGAGACATACCAATTGGGACGCTACCTCAGTGTACCAATTCCAGAAGATGATGCATGGACTACAGAAAAAGAGGGATGGACGGTCATGGATTTTAATCGGACTCGCAACCCACCCTGCGTCTTTAGTGCCTTTTCAGTTTGTGCATTACCACCCCAACAAAATCGTCTAGAAGTTCCGATCACGGCGGGTGAAAAACGGCCAGCCGAAGCAGCTTACTAGAGATAAAGAAGTGCTCGGCATGCACAGGGATGGAACAGTTACACAGAGTCTTTGTATATTTAACTGAATATTAATTGCCTAACCTAAGTGGACTACTGCCAGTGTACATAAAGTCAATGAGGACAATTCTATTAGCATCTTTGCTTAGTCTAGCCTCATGCGACCTACCTAGATCCTGGGGAGAATGGAATAGTGTAATAGTTGCCACTTCACCCGAAACTTGGGATGCGGTGGATGAAATGATAGAGTCTGCACTAGAAACCAGAATACTCACAGTACGTCCTGAAAAGACATTCCGAGTCACACACCAATCCCCTGAGGGTCTAGAATGGGAAAGATTGCAGCGATTTAGACAAATCCTCCTGGTAGGAAGCCTGAACGATCCTTGGATCAATGAGGCACTGGGTGAAAGACCAAGCGTAGATGTAGCTCCTCCTCAAATCTTTCAACTCCAAGACGTTTGGGCAAAAGGACAGTTGGCAACAGTGTTATTGGTTAATCCTGGTGCATTTGATGAGGTTGAGGCACTTATGCCCGATCTACACAAACTACTAGATGACCAATATCAAGACTGGGTGCGAAGCAGGATGTTTATGAGTGGCAGGAATTTGGCCTTAGCTGACAGTCTCTGGGAAGAAGCACAATTCACACTGGTTCTACCAGAGCTCTACGTAAAGAGAACTGGAGATTCAACATATATTTTTCGAAATGATAACCCCGATCCATCAGAACTGATCAGAGAAATCGCTGTAACATGGCGCGATGCGGAACCAAATCAGTTCGGTCAAAGTGAAATACTAGAGTGGCGTCAAGATATGTCAGACTCCTACTATAACTACCCACAAGTATTGGACATGACGATAGCAGAAACGAGACAACTGCAAATTGGAACCATGGTACTCGATGAGATTAGAGCAGCATGGTCGAACCCGCCAGGAGATTTATTTCCAGCTGGTGGCCCAGCGATTATCCGATCTATACACTGCCCCGATCAAGGACGTCAATATCTAGTCGATGCTTGGTTGTACGCCCCAGGGAGAGATAAATACCAGTACCTTTTGCAACTCGAAACTATCCTGAATTCCTTCAGATGTGGTGACGGGAACCCTTCGACTTCCACAACTGAATAATACTGTTAAATTAAGACTCATCAGAAACAAATCGATCTTATACCCGACCCAACAAAACACAACCTTAAGAGTATAATTATCATGGCGAGCACTGCACTAATTGACAAAACGACAACTGACCAAAAAGCAACAAAAGCTCCGTTTAAGGTAGCCGATCTGTCGTTGGGTGAATGGGGCAGAAAAGAGATCAGGCTTGCAGAAGAAGAGATGCCCGGATTGATAGCTCTGCGAGAAGAATATGCTACAGACCAACCTCTCGCAGGACTGAAAGTCATGGGTTCATTGCACATGACCGTTCAGACAGCGGTACTGATAGAAACTCTTGTTGACCTCGGCGCAGATGTCAGGTGGGCTTCCTGCAACATTTTTTCCACACAAGACCATGCAGCTGCAGCTGTAGTAATTGGACGTGAAGGAACAGAGGACGAATTAAAAGGCATCCCTGTCTTTGCTTGGAAAGGTGAAACGCTAGAAGAGTACTGGTGGTGTACTGAACAGGCTTTAAGCTGGCCGGATGGAAGCGGGCCTGATCTTCTTGTGGACGACGGAGGTGACGCTACTCTGGTTCTACATCTTGGAGTTCAATGCGAAAAAAACGGACATGTTCCTGATTTTGATCCTGAAAAAGAACCCGAAGAGAAGGGAGTGATCCTAGAATTATTACGTTCATCCTTCGAAAGCGATCAAGAGAAATGGCAGCGACTAAGCCGGAACATCCAAGGTGTCTCTGAGGAAACTACAACTGGTGTCCATCGTCTATACGAAATGGAAAACGATGGCTCTCTACTGTTCCCAGCGATCAACGTTAATGACTCAGTCACTAAGTCTAAGTTCGATAACCTATACGGATGCAGGCATTCTGTGATCGATGGATTAAATCGTGCAAGTGATGTCATGATTTCTGGAAAAACCGTTGTCGTTTGTGGATATGGAGATGTTGGAAAAGGCTGCGCGCAAGCACTAAAATCGCAGGGGGCCAAAGTGTTTGTCACGGAAGTAGATCCGATATGTGCACTACAAGCCTGCATGGAAGGATTTACAGTGCGACGTTTGGAAGACGTCGTAGACACGGTCGACATCTTTATAACTGCTACTGGAAACAAAGATGTAATCACTGCAGAACACATGTCTAAGATGAAGGATAAAGCTATCGTCGGAAACATCGGGCATTTCGACAATGAAATAGACATGGCCGGATTAGCAGCAATACCCGGAATTGAATGTGAAAATATCAAGCCTCAATACGACGAATGGATTTTCCCTGATGGACACAGTGTCATGGTATTAGCTGAAGGCAGGTTACTAAATCTGGGCTGTGCCACTGGGCACCCCAGTTTCGTAATGTCCGCAAGCTTCACTAACCAAGTACTCGCACAAATCGAATTGGCCAACAATTCCGACAAGTACGAAAACAAAGTTTATGTGCTCCCAAAATTTCTTGATGAAAAGGTGGCTAAATTACACCTCTCAAAATTAGATGCTCAATTAACAGATCTAACAGAAGAACAGGCATCCTATATTGGCCTCGACAGAAAAGGACCATTCAAAACAGAAACATATCGCTATTAGAGAGCCAACAATGATATACTTTGTTCTTTCTATGACGCTCAGTTTGGTCCTTTTCTTGGTAGCATGTCGGCAGACATTGCAGCGTGATATATAAACACTGACATAATCACAGCATTCTTCTTGAGTTGATCTAAGGGGAGAGTGTCAAAAAAATCAAGATTTGTGTGTCCCCCAGTTCCTCCAACTCTCTCTTGCAGGAACTGGAAAGCTGGCAATCCCACTTCGTCAAAAGGAACATGATCAGTACTTCCAACTCCTTGTAAAGAGATAGTGCTCATCCCCATGTCAGCAAGTGGCTGCATCCATTTCGAGAAGGGCTCTCTAACATGTTCATTTCCTTGGAGCCAAATACCTCTGTATTCACCCGGGCCGTAATCTTGGTTGAAATATGCCGAGAGTTTGTCATAGTCTGGTTTTTTCCCAACCTCTGGATTAGTGGGGTCACCGAATTGTTTCTCGACGTATGCTCTAGAGCCCCACAGTCCTTGTTCTTCTCCGGACCATAGGGCAACCCGAATAGTGCGTCTAGGGGTTACTCCTATAGCCTTTAGGATGCGCATAGCTTCTAACATCACTGCTACACCTGATGTATTATCAGATGCATTTGGACTCGCATGCCAAGTGTCGAAGTGGGCTCCTAGCATCACTATCTGATCTGATAAGTCGGAACCTTTGATCTCTCCTAAAACATTCTTGGCTTGAGTAACCTGGTCTCCGTGTTTGTTTTTGATTTCAAGTTCTACTTCTAGAGGGATTCCTCGCTCAAGAATTCTATACATCCGGTTATAATGTTCTGGAGTTATGGCGATTATAGGTATGGAATTAAGAGTTGCCTCCTTTGACCAGCGATCAATTTTTGCACCTGGTCGTGCAAACCCTCTCACTGCCCCTGGCCACCCACTACGGGATTCAAGCAGTGCCACAGCTCCTTCCTCAATATAGAAATCTAGTTTTTCAGACTCTGTTAATATCTCGGGATTAGCTGGAGGATCAGGATAGAGCCTAGAAAAATAATCGTCCCGTCGAGATGAGGGCATGACAGGATATTCAGCCAGTAACCGCAGTTCTTCTTCAGTACGCCTAGGTGTACCGGTTTCAAATCTTCCTATATCTATCACCGCTTGCGGGGTTGACAGGACTACCATGCCTCTAAGTTTCCCCCTTAAGGCTTCAGCATCTTCTCGAGATCGTATGTTAGCCAGTACTGCATTGACCCTTATTTTCCCTTTCGTGCTAGGCGTATGTGCAATTGGGTAACCCACAATCGGCGTGTAGTCGGGGCTGGTCATGTGCAACGAGGAATATTCGTTATCCCAACTGACGCCATAATCCATAAAAGGATCTTGGATGATGTTGGTTAATCCGATTCTTCTCATTTCTTCCATTACCCAAGAGCGCGCTCTCTCCATATCTTCAGAATTAGTGAGCCTAGCTCCCAGAACATCCGTCATGTAGGAAAGAGTTTCTGAGATTTTCGATCTTTGCAGGCCTTCCTCTCTGATTTGACTTATTACCTCTAGGTCCACTGTCCAATTGTTGGTCTGAGCGATCACCTTTCGAGTATTTCCTCCAAAAGCAGTCAACCCTATGAAAAGCGAGTATAAGATGAGTTTTTTCATGTTATTATTTGATTGTTTATTTTGTAGTTTCAATCTTAAAACAGACCTGTGATAACGCCGTCGACTAGGCCTACATCCATTACAGCATGACCCTCGTGATAGAAAGATTCGGTCACTATAGTGTCAGAAACAACCTAATCCATAAGGCCCGGTGCCAACTCTTGTTTTTGAAGGGTTAAGAGGCCAAGGACTCCACTGCATCAATAACTCTTTCTACATCCTCCATTGTATTATAGATATGAGGACATAGACGCACACCAGTGAATGCACCGCCCATAGCCGCTCCAGCTACACCGTATTGCTCATAAAGAGCAGTGACTAAGCTTCTCGCATCAGATCCTGGAGGTAAAAACACTACAACTCCCCCACTCATATCAGTCTCCAATGGAGTATGAAAATGAGTGCCAGAAATGCGCTTACCCAAACCATTTTTCAAGGCAGATGCTAGCTCTAGTACGCGGGCTTCCACTCTCTGTTCTCCTAAGGTCTCATGGAATCGCACGGTAGTCGCCACAGCAGCCACAGCCGCATCATCTCTTTGCCCTAGAACCTCGAATTTACGAGCACCGTTTCTTACCGCGTTTTCCCAGCCCACACCGACATGAGTAGCCCAAAGATTGTTCACTGCGGATCCACGAACATACAGCACCCCTGCTTCTCTAGGACCAAGAAACCATTTATGAGCACTTCCAGTGTAAAAATCACAACCCATGTCGTGCAAATCTACGTCCAAACAACCAAAGCTCTGAGCTCCATCCACCATAGCCAAAGACCCGTTGCTATGGGCCAATGCGCAAAGACGCTTAGCAGGAAGCTTAACTCCAGAAATATTTGACACATGACTGAAGGAGAGCAGTCTTGTTTTGGACGTCAAAGCATCTTGAAAAGGACGGATTACATCTTCAGGCGACTTCGGATTCACCGGGGTACCGACTCGCTTTACCTTAAATCCGTACCTTTCTGCCCTTACGTCCCAAGATATACTGTTGGTTGGATGATTCTGATCCCACAAAACCACTTCATCACCAGGACCCAAATCTAACCCATTGACCACTGTTGCATTCGCAGCACTTGTGTTGCGAACTATTGCTATTTCATTCGAATTAGCCCCCAGGAATCCAGCTAACATGGTCCGAGATTTTTCTTGTAATCCCGAAAATTTTCTTCTGTTTTGAGCTGAAGCATCTTGATCAACATCCAGCGTCAAATCCCATAGTTGGTTTTGTACGGAAATGGGAGACGGACATAAATTAGCAGCATGCATAAGGAGTAGGTCGGGTTTGAGTGAAAATGCTTCTTTCACCAAATCCCAATAGCTTTCGTCGACAACATCAACCGAAGAAATCTTATCCAAAAGATTCTCAGCTTTAACTTTTTCTCCTGGTGTCATATCTGCAACACCTCGACTTCCAGGATCAATGAACGAAGGGATGGAAGCGGAAACCACAACTCCACCCAAAGCATGGTTCAAGAAATCACGACGAGTTTTCATCACTCTAACCCCTTACTAAATCAGAATAGTCATAACTGATATTACTTCAACATTCAGAACAGTGAAACGTTTGAACAGATTCTCGATACCCGACTATCTTACCAGGGCGTCTAGTTCACCACGGCTCAGGAATTCCCCTTTAGTCACCACTGCTTGCACTGATCGACTAAAGGTTATGTCATCCAAAGGATTACGCTCGAGTAAAACCAGGTCAGCCAACTTTCCTACTTCAATCGTTCCCATTTCATCCTCTAAGCTGAAAAATTCTGCTGGTCTTATAGTTGCTGACTTCAGTGCCTCCATTGGGGACAAACCCGCCCGCACTAGCATTTCCAACTCGCTGTGTAGGCTGTACCCTGGTGCTGCGAAGGCAATGGGTGTATCCGTACCAGCTCCTATAGGAACACCAGCCTCGTGCATCAGACCGACTAAGAACAAACTCCAATCAGGGAATGTGGTGTCTGTACTTCTACCACCCATCGATCCATCCTCAGGCGCAGCCCAATCATTCACTGTCTCAGGAAGCTTCTCAACCACTTGGTCCCAGTCACTCCGTGAAAACGGATGTTGCAAAGCCATGGAGTTAAGCCTTAGAGTAGGCACCTGAATTGTAGACATCATTGAGGCTATGACCTCTCCACACTGTGCCTCATCATACGCTTCAATAGAAGGGATACGGTACAGCCCGTGAAGTTGTGATCGAAGCGCTGCTCCATCCAATCCATCTGGATTGTCCAGAAGTCCCCTTCTCTCCATTACAGTGGAACTGGCATTTACAACACAATCCATCTCAATATTGCGTACGTGCTCCAGAGATTGGACATGAGGCCCCACTTCCCTTGCTTGCATGGATAGAGGCACATGACCGTCCATGGGAAGGCCTCGAGCTGTCGCTTCTTCCACTAAGACACTAAACACTTCGGGTGTCACCATTTCATATATTTTTACAAAATCCACTCCAACGTCAGCCAACCGAGCCATGTTCTCTCGAGCTGTTTCCACATCGGGATTTCCAATGCCCAAAGGGGGATTGGGGTCTCCGTCATAAACCACATGTTCACCATCCATCAACGGTCCGGCAAAAAATACCCTTGGAGCTGTCGCTCCTTCAGCCCTTATGTCTTCGACAGCGGGCAAAACCAGTTCCAATGGACCACCCGTATCTCTAATGCTAGTAACCCCATGATGGAGAAAAAGCCCTGGCATCGCTTCTGTGAATCTTTCGTCATATGCAAGGTGAACATGAAAATCCCAGAGCCCCGGAATGAGATATTGACCAGTAGCATCCACCACTTCAGTAGCATTCACATCCTCTCCTGAAGATTGAACAGCTGTGATCATCCCAGAGGACACAACCACAGTCTGTCCTTCACGAACGCCATTCTCAGCATCAATCACGGTGACATTTTGAATTGCCAGATCCGCTATTTCCTCACCAGCCGTGCAAGATATTAGAGTCAATACCACTAAAGTTGACCACAGTCGAATCGTCACCTTTTGCTTCGCAAAAGTGATAAGATTTATATTTTTCATGTTAGCTCCTCCAGATGACCGAAAATCACAAAATCAGTTATACCCTAACATCTCACCCCTCAAAAAAAAACAGAGAGATCGTTCATAAAGCCGAATTCTCGTCTCATTGGCAATTCGAAGAAGTGTAAAATGGCTTATTTAAGCGATCCTCAATTGTCAGGTTTTGTCGTGCACTTCTGCAGACTGTAGAATGTTTGAATTACAGTATAGTTTGAAGAAACAAACCATTGATTACAAATTCCTTACTTTATTTTTTGGCTTAAAACACGTGAGCTTCGTCCACCTCCACACGCATTCAGAATATTCCCTCCTCGATGGAGCGAATCGTATTAGCGATTTGGTTCATAGAGCCAAAGAATATGAAATGCCAGGACTAGCTCTAACGGATCACGGCTGTCTTTTCGGAGCATGGCAATTCCATAAAGTTGCTACCGCTGAGGGTATCAAACCTATCATTGGGATGGAAGCTTATGTAGCAAACGGAAGGCGTCAGGATCGCTCGAAACCCAAGATTGGGGAGAGGTCTTATTATCACCTCATTCTCTTGGCCAGAGATATGGAAGGGTACCACAATCTGATCAAACTCTCTTCTATTGGATACACTGAAGGATTCTATCGCAAACCACGAGTGGATCACGAAGTTTTGGCTAAACACTCGTCCGGCTTAATCGTTAGCTCCGCATGCCTGGCAGGGGAAATCGCACAGAGCTTAATGAAGGATGACTGGGATCAAGCACGAGAAACAGCCAATTGGTATGGAGACGTTTTTGAAAACCGATACTACCTAGAAGTACAGGCTCACGAATCTGAGGGTCAATCAGAACTGAATGGGAAAATTTTCACATTGGCCGATGAACTAGGGTTGCCCGTGGTTGCAACTAACGACGCTCATTTCCTCAATTGTGAAGACCATGAAGCTCATGATGTTCTGCTCTGTATTGGACTCGGTAAGGATCGTAAAGATCAAAGCAGAATGCATTACGATGAAGGGCTTTACTTCAAAAACAGCCTCGAAATAGCTGAATGTTTTCCAGGACGAAATGACGTCCTAGAGAACACGTTAGATATTGCTGATCAAGTCAACTTGTCGTTCAGTAAAACCTACCATCTACCGGCCTTCCCTATACCTGACGATCAATCTGACGAGAATGATTATTTAGTTCACCTCAGTAAAAAAGGAGCAGAAGAGAAATACGGAAAACCACTCCCAGCAAATGTCCAAGAAAGGTTGGATCGTGAGCTAGCGACTATAACAAAAACTGGTTACGCCGGTTATTTCCTAATCACTTGGGATTTTGTCTATTGGGCTAGAAGTCAGGGTATACCAGTGGGTCCAGGGCGAGGCTCAGCAGCTGGTTCAATAGTATCCTACTCGCTCGGCATAACCAATGTTGATCCCCTGGCCTTTGGCCTGCTTTTTGAAAGATTCCTGAATCCAGAACGTATTTCAATGCCTGACATTGACATCGATTTTTGTTACGAACGAAGAGCCGAAGTGATCGAATACGTGAAAGAGAAATATGGCACTGATGCTGTCGGTCAGATCATTACGTTCGGAACCATGAAGTCACGTGCGGTTATCCGCGATGTGGGAAGAGTTCTCGGTTTTGAAGTATCTGAAATAGACAAGATAGCCAAAATGATTCCCAACACTCCAGGTCAGGCTTTTACCGTTGAAGAAGCTCTGAATAAAATCAAAGATGTAAAAGAAATCTACCAAAATGGTGATCGTCATAAACAGCTTTTTGACTACTCCATGACCCTAGAGGGTCTTTCAAGGCATTCATCAGTGCACGCAGCAGGAGTAGTCATCGCCCCGGGGCCATTGGACAACTACGTACCAGTATGTACTCAGGGTGCTCGGACCCTAGGAAATGGTAAAACCACCAGTCCGGTCCAAGTGACTCAATATGATATGAACTGCTTGGAAGATGCTGGTATGTTAAAGATGGACTTTCTTGGTTTGAAAACCTTGACTGTCATCAATGACGCTGTCGAAGCAATCAAAATAAGAGTTGGAGCACTCGAACACCCTGGGACCAAAGATGCTTACGCTTCAATAGATGAAGTGCCCCTGAATGATCCTGCTGTTTACAAGATGCTAGCACGTGGTGGGAATTCAGGTGTTTTCCAATTTGAATCAAATCTTGCAATTGACAAACTGAAGGCAATGCGATGCGATCAATTTAATGACCTCGTAGCCACCAATGCCTTGATCCGACCTGGACCTCTCGACTCTGGAATGACAGACAGCTACATCCGAAGAAAAATCGGTCAGGAGGAAGTTTCCTATGAGCATCCTGACCTCAAACCGATTCTTGAATCGACCTACGGCATAATAGTATACCAGGAACAAGTGATGCGTATAGCTAACGTCATCTCTGGATACAATCTTGCTGAAGCTGATGTCCTCAGAAAAGCGATGGGCAAGAAAATTGCAAAACTAATTAAAAAAGAACTGAAACAATTTATAAAAAGAGCGGGTGATAGAGGTATAGATGCTAAAATCGCTAGCAATTTGGCTGAACAGATAGAAACTTTTGGGAGATATGGATTCAACTTATCTCATTCGGTCGCATATTCTCTACTTTCCTACCAAACAGCATGGCTCAAAACCCACTATCCAGCCGAGTTTATGGCAGCGATTCTTTCTTCCGTCGTCTCGAATACTGACGATGTAGTCAAGTATATAAGTGAGTGCAGAGACATAAGTCAGTACCTGTCTGGATTAGACCGATCCATTGAAGTACTCCCACCAGATATAAACGAGTCTGGGTGGAAATTTACTGCAGTGGGAAAGAATCAGATCCGTTTTGGATTAGGAGCGGTTCGAGGTGTGGGAGCCTCGGCCGTTAAAGCTCTAATAGAAGCTCGAGAATCAGGCGAACCATTCAAAGCCATGTTTGACTTCCTAGAACGAGTTGATCTGAGAGCACTTAATAAACGAGCCGTCGAGGCTCTTCTGAGTGCTGGAGCGATGGATTCTTTTGGGCATCGAGCCCAACTCCTAGCTGGACTAGATGTGGCATACGCCGAAGTTAACGCAAGAACAGCGGAAATCATCTCCGGACAAGAGTCACTTTTTGGAGGAAGCGAAGCCGCTCTTGAACGTGAGGATCCTGAGCTCCCAGAAGTACCAGAGTGGTCACCGCAGGATCGGTTAGCGCGAGAAAAAGAGGCTCTGGGATTTTTCATCTCCGGACATCCACTTGATCGTTACCGTCATTTGATGGACAACTTTCACATAAACACAAGCAACTCAAAAGAGCACCCCGGCCTGGCCGTGGAGATCCCCTGTGTCGTAACTAAGGTAGACAAAAGAATATCACGAAGAGACAGTTCTGAGTGGGCAAAGATCACTATTGAAGACTTCCATGGAACCGCCGACGTACTAGCATTTAAAGACAACTGGACTAAATGTAAAGAAATACTTACGCAGGACTCGGTAGTAGTCGTAAAAGGTAAAATAAGTAACCGAGAAAGAGACGAAGAGAACCCCCCCATGTTTTTAGACGAAGTATCTTTGATGGAAGAACTTCCTAACAGTGGTGAGATGACACTTCAGATCACTTTAATTGAAGCCAGAGAAACCCTTAAGAGTAAGTTGTCACAAATCAAAGAAACACTGGCGAACCACCCAGGGAATGCACCGTTAGAACTTCACCTGAATGACAATGAAAATGGCTCGCCCATTCGAATGAGATCCAAAACAGTTTCTGTGGATCCCAGCCTTGAAACACTCGAAGAGTTAGGGGAACTATTGGGTCAAACTCAACTGAAACTTGTTAAGTCTTCAAATAACATTAGACGGTGAAACTATCTGTGTTAATGGAGCAATGATGATAAAACTCGAAAGAAATGAACACTACGGAAGAAAGTAGCCCAAGTTGGGTTGCAGTTTACTATCCAATGCCAGGAGCAACGCTGATCAGTGTATAATCTAGACCAGGGAGTGCCAGTAGAACGACACACCGAAATGTCCCTACGGACATTCTGTAATTCAGTCCTCCTTTCCCTCGGAGCTACAGAAGAGGAAGCCAAAATAACCGCTGATGGACTTGTAACAGCCTCTCTCTGGTGGCATCCAGGGCAAGGACAAGGACTGGAAAAACTGTTTCGCTATAAACGCCGTATTTTGAACGGCGGTATTATTCCAGCAACCACCATGGTTTGGTTGAAAGATAAACAGTCCATTGCTCTTCTGGATGCTCAAAAGGGACTGGGTTACGTCTCAGCAAACAGAGCTATGGAAAAAGCAGTTGAAAAAGCCAAAGAATCGGGTATATCAATGGTCGGTGTATGTCACAGTAACCATTTTGGAATTGCTGGATATCATGCCAAATACGCAGCTGATCAGGGGATGATAGGAATAGCTATGACTAACGCTGGAGCTGAGATGGCTCCATGGGGTTCTGTTACTCCGATTCTAGGAACTAACCCTTGGGGAATTTCTATACCACGGCCAGATGGAAAAGACCCCATTGTACTAGACATGGCATTAACACAATCGGGTAAAGGCATGATGCGTTGGTTAAGACGCCAGGGTTCACCTATGCCTAGGTCCTGGGCACTGACTGAAGAAGGTAGTGCTACCGAAGACCCCGAAGCGGCCGACACTGGCGTACTACTGCCCATGGGAGACTACAAGGGTTATGGACTTAGCCTTATAACAGATATTCTCACTGGCGTGTTAACCGGCTCTCTTTTTGGATCACGAGTCTTTCAGGATGATACTAACTTTGATGTGGCTCACACCTTAATCGCAATCAACATAGAATCCTTCATGGATAAAGCCATTTTCAATACACGGCTTGAGAGGTTACTATCGGAAGTTCTTGACGCTCCACCCCTAGATTCGAATTTACCAGTCCAGCTACCTGGACAAGCCGAACAAGCCAGAGCCTTAAGAAGAAAAAAAGAAGGTATTCCAATAGACAAACAAACCATTAATGGCCTACAAGCTTTGGCCACTGAACTGAACATACCTTTCCTTCTGAAAAAGGTTAAATAAAGGATTCCCCATGACAGATACACTCACAATAGGAAATGTCGAGGCACCCCTAAATAGTTACAGAAGAGGTGCCATTACAACTGGTAAAAACTTTGATGGACGATCCACAGAAATTCCAATACTGGTATGTCGAGGTAAGGAGGAAGGACCAAAACTCTGGCTAAATGGAGCTACCCACGGCGACGAACCGGAGGGAGCACTATCCATCTTCAAGACCTTCGAATGGCTACAGCATTGCTTGATAAAAGGAACAGTAGTGGGCGTCCCGGCAATGAACGTGCCCGCCTTTCAAGCAGGAAAACGGGGAGATCCATTAGATGGGTTTACCTACGACATGAACCGTATTTACCCAGGAAATCCAGATGGATATCCCACCGAACGTTCGGCCTGGGCCCACTGGGAAGCAATGAAAGACAACTGTGATCTCCAAATAGCCATCCATTCAGGAGGAGAACACTCCTATCTCGCACACATGATATTTGCTTCGGACAACCCCCGAAGTTTAGAACTGGCTGCCGCAATGGGACCGCAATGGGACCTAGTTTTCCGCAGTGGACAGGGAGGAAACAACCCTGCGTCCAAAATAGGAGACTCGGGAAAAGCGGGCATAACCATAGAATTAGGAGGTAATTGCCGGACCTTAACCAATGATTTCCACGAAGTTGCTGATGACCTTTCTAGTAGCTATAAAAATGTACTAAGACACTACGACATGATCGAAGGAGACCCACCAGAATATGTTACTGAATGGCGCATGGGCCACCAGCAAGCTCTCCTAGCACCCGCATCGGGCATGTGGGTAGGGGCGCCAGACATTCCCTTTGAAACCCAAATACCTAAGGACACCGTTCTGGGCTGTATTTACGACTTATATGGTGACATCCAATCACAAGTAGTGGCCCCCGAAGACGGAGTAGTCTTCGGCTTGCGTTCAAGACCTTCGGTACTCGCTGGAGAGTGGTGCTGCTTTTTTGGCATTATCGACGAAGTTAGGTCAGACCTGCTCAGCCGTTAACTTAAAACTAATACCTTCTTTCATATATATCGCATATATTTTATATCTTCCTGCGTTTTTACATGTATATGTGCGTGCTTATGCGCATATAATGGCAGGATTTAAAGTCTATTTGTTCCGAGTACGCTTACGAAGTGTCTCCAGCGACAATCTGTGGAATACCTCTGCTATCCCTTTGTTGATCACACTGGGATGCTTCATTTCTTCCTGAGCAATCAAGGCCGCTGCCTGTCCCATCACCTGAAAGCGAATAAACCATTTTAAGTGGCTGTCCCCAACCTGCAATCTTCCAAATACCTGGTCGAGGACTCCGTCAACCGTATGCTTAACATACTTTCTGGCCGACTTTCCTTCTAATTCCAGAGGGACCTGTATTTCCACCTTCGAACCCAAGCCCTCTGGGAAAAACCAACCTTCTGCCGAATTGCACTTTCTCATGTTGCAAAACTCGATGTGCCATTTAAACCAGTCATACTGCCAATTGTCATATAATCCATAGTATTCAAGCCATTCGCGTAATTTTAACTCGAACAATTCGGGTTTCATTGTTGAACAATGCAGCGGACCCGAATCAAGTCTCTCCCACATTTCAGGACACATTGCTCGGGCAAACTCTAAGAACCTCCTTCTGAGAGCGCTTGTAGGGGTTGAGCCCTCTACCAACACTACATCGGCAACTTCATCCTCAAATTCTGGTGTGGGTGGAAACTTTATCCCGGCCTTGTCGGCCTCCCAGTATGGGTGCTTATTTCGGACCCTGAATTTCTTTTTATTGATCCAGTCCGCCATACCCCTCTCCCTTTGCGGCAGAAAACTGCCCTATACCTACTGTGTGATCTACCTCTTAAATAAGGTGATTAACTCCATAATACAGTAATATGTACGTCATTAAAAGGCACAGATTGATTCGATTAATACTTTTTAATGGTAGAGTGGTCCTCTTCTTGACCTTGAGAAAGAATGTAAATATTCCCTTTATGCTGGCATAAAATTGTCAGGTGCCGACTCGAAATGCCCCCATCACCATTATTCGTGTCGCAAAAAACACTAATAACTCTTGAACCCTATATCGCTAGGGCAAAGACTTTGGATCTATTTTCTGGCGTCTTACTAGATGGCCACGACCCCTCTTCGCTATAACCTCTCCATCTTGAACTATGACCTCTCCTCTCGAAAAAGTCATTGTTGGAAAACCTGACACCCTTAAACCTTGATACGGAGTGTAGTCCACTGCCGAATGCAAACATCTCGCGCTAAGCTCTACTTCTTTGTTCGGATCTACGATCACAATGTCTGCGTCAGCGCCCACCTTCAAACTCCCTTTGTTAGGGTACATTCCAAAAATTCGAGCCGGATTAGTCGAAGTTAGTTCCACGAAGCGACTCGGTGAGATACGTCCCGCCTTGACCCCATATGTAAACATTAGAGGCAATCGTGTCTCTATCCCCGGTAAGCCATTCGGAATTCTAGTAAAATTGTCACGACCTGTTGTTTTTTGATCCTCATAATGAAACGGGGCATGGTCTGATGAGACTTGCTGAAGCAAACCATCTTCGACAGTACTCCACAGTGCCTCTACCTGATCTATATCTCTTATGGGGGGACTACATACAAATTTTGCCACCTCGAAGCCCCCTTCCGGGTCATAAACTGCATCGTTTAAAACCAAATATTGCGGACAAGTCTCCCCCACTACTGGTTGTCCGCGCCCTCGAGCTTCTTCTAAATGGCCAGCTACAAGCTTAGATGTTACGTGAGCGATACAAATTGGAGCACCAGCAATCTCAGCTAACATGATCGCCCTATTAGTCGCCTCAGCTTCTACGAGAACAGGTCGACTAGATGCATGAAATGATGGGCCCGTCTCCCCTCTAGAAATATGTCTTTCTATCAGGTGGGTAACCGCACAATCATTTTCACAATGCAGGTAAGCCAGTCCTCCTTTAGCGGCCAGCTCTTCCAGTAGTAGGAGCAAATCTCCATCTCCTACTTTCTTGTCACCATAAGTCATATAAACTTTAAATGACGGAAATCCAGATTCAACCAGACTTTCCACCTCTTTGATGGAATTTGGATTGACATCTGTCACTATCGTATGGAAAGAGTAATCTATAATGCTATTAGGTTCTATCTCCCCTAATCTCCTATCTCTAGCCTTTAAGAGTGACTCTCCCCTATCCTGCAGAGAGAAGTCAATGATAGTGGTCACTCCACCACACGCTCCAGCTATTGTTCCTACATGGAAATCGTCCGCCGTTCTGACCCCTAGTCTTCCTATGGGATGATCCAAATGCGTATGTGTATCTATGCCCCCTGGCATTACCCACTGCCCAGTTGCGTCAAAAATCGAACCATCGGTTTCTAAACCGGTCCCCTTCTGAGCGATCTTACCATCCCTGATTAGCACATCTGTTGGACCCATGCTGTCGGCTGTAACAACCGTGCCTCCGCGAATCAATATGTCAGCCATCTTCTTCCAGGCCTTCCACGAATTCTGTCATCCGAGCCATCGCCTCCTCTATACTTTTCTTAGGTGCCAAAAGAGATACTCTCACCCAGTTTCGCCAACTATCTCCAAAAGAATTTCCGGGGAACATTAAAACACCCGCGTCTCTTAATAGCCGGTAACAGAACTCTTCAGCACCAATACCAAACCGAGTCATATCAGCCCAAAGAAACAGCCCTCCATAGTGTTCTGCATATGGAACTCTCATCCTATTAAAACCATCCATTAAAATCTGTCTTCGATCTTTGTACCTGCTCAGAAATTGAGGGCGAGAATCGTTCTCCATTTCTAATGCGGCCAGCGCAGCATACTGAGAAAAGGTTGGGCAGGGTCCAGACGTGGTTTCCTTGATCGATGACACTGCGTCAATAAAATCTGGAGGGCCGACCAAAAAACCAACCCTGAATCCAGTCATCGCATATGACTTAGAAAACCCAGACAGCACTATAGAACGATCTCGAGCGCCGTCTACACCCCAAAAACAAAGAGATTTGTGATCATCAAAAATAATATCTTCATAGATTTCATCAGACAAAACGATTATACCCATCTCCTTAGCTACTTCAGCTAGTTTACGAACACTTTCTACCGTTGCACACGATCCTGTTGGATTGGATGGGTTTACAAATACAAGCAATTTAGCATCGGACGCATACTCCCTAAGATCTGCTTCCTTTAGTTCGAAGAATCTGCCTTCCTGCTGCGTCGGGATTGACACTATAGTACCTCCACATGCACCAATGGCTTGATCGTATGAAGTATATCGAGGGTCTGGACAAGCCACCTTGTCACCTGGATCCACAAGCGCCAATAGTGCCAAGAAGAGTCCCTCTTGGCCACCATTTGTGATTATCAATTCTTTTTCGGGATCCACAGAAATTCCCTTTTCCTCCATATATCGATCCGCAATTTTCCTTTTGAGATCGGGCAACCCTCGAACTGGGCCTAGGATGGAATTATCTGAACTTGCATCACGGTTTGACAAGGTAGAAAAATACTTCATTGTCCCATCAATTATCTCCCTTTGAGTGTGCAGATCCGGATCGCCTCTTCCTAACGAAATCACATCTTTTCTACTCTTAGCCAAATCCATCATTTTATAACGCAGAGACGTGGCTTTCTCACCGGATTCGACTGCTCCGCGGCCAGCCTTACTGCCCTTTTCTCTAGCACTCATGGCCTTTCTCCTAATGCCCATAGTGCCGCCCTTTGTGAAGGAGATGGGGCACAGATTGACGAAGCTTGTTTCCATCCAGTTATCCCTTTTAGGACAGAGGTATCGGCGGAAACAAATCCTAGATCAAAGCCATGTTTTCCGAGCAAGCTCGATAGGGACCCTAGCAAGATAGTGCTTGGAGAAAACTTCAGGCCAGTTACTTCTTCACCAAACAAAGTATCGCCCAATGCACAAATCTCAGTTTCGAACCCGCCGCTGGAAGATCCCATATTGGCTCCCCCTCTCAGTTCCCGATAGGCTATGGATATACCCATGTCCTCAGCGCCACAGACATCTATGCCCAGCCAATCAAAAAGTTTCTGATGATGGAGCCCTTTTTCTCCCGAGACGCGACCTCCTGGAACTAAATCCAGACCTAACATGGTCACAAAGACAGCTTCTCCTTCACTAGCCGTTATCAATACTTGATCTCCGCCACGAGAGTCATCTAGGTATTTCCCCAGTTCTCTTCCCACCATATCTCTGAGGTCTGCCATCCCTGGCCGATCGGGATAATGTGTTTCTCCTCTCCCTAGGTGATAACTAAGGCTATCAACCAGACCTTGGGGAATCTGAATGGCTCCTTTTCTTTTGGGCTTCCCTTCGGAGCTAGCATCTAATAGAACTCTAGCCCTCTCCGAAAGAGCTTCTGCAACTGTTGGTACTTTGTTCAATTTATTCATTCGTCCACTCCAGGTAGAACGTATTCTGCAACCTCGTGAAGTTGTTCCAGGGTTAATTCTGATCCGAATTCTGCGATATAGTTAGCCAAAGTGAATGCGTCAAATCGACAACCGCTAATACCACCCCTTAAGCAAGCTAACAAGTGAAAGGCGGGACCTAATATCGTGGGATCACTCCAGGCCTGACTGGTTGTTGATTGCAGTGCTACTACATCTGCATCGGTAATAGAAGTGGGTTTAATTTTTAATCCTGGAGTAACCGAATTGACACTAATTTTTGACCCTGACAATTCTAATGCCAAACACCGAGTAAATGCCTCTATCCCAAATTTAGAAGCACAATAAGCCGTCTGATCTGCAAAACCTAGTACACCAGCTCGAGACGATATGTTTATGATTGATCCTCCCTGATCCGAAAGCAGAGGAACCATTTCTCTTGTCAGAAAAACAGGAGCTGTCAAATTCACCTGCAAAGTGTACTCCCAAGAATCCCTATTTATCTGCTGCAACGACTGCCTTTCAAGGACAGCCGCATTATTAATGATTGCAACCAGCCTGCTACTTCCTTGCTTGACGTCCCTGGTCAGCATCGATAGCTCAGATTCAGAAGCTAAATCGATAACTCGTGTTTTTACCCAACCACCACTACCTCTAATATTCTCTGCCGTCTTTTCAAGCTCTTCTTCTACTTCGGAGGTTATCCAAAGGTGAGCACCAACTTGACCCAGGAAGCAAGCGATTCCCCTACCTAACCCCCGGCCAGCACCAGTTACCAGGACATCCATACCCTCTATAGGTTCCCTCAAATATTTCACTCTTTGATCACCCTAACATTGCCCTGACTGCATAGGCACAGACGGTCCCTAGGTAATTACCCACAGCATAACCAAATATTCCCACTATAACTCCAGGTGCCACTAGCTTACCCCACCTCATGGCTAGGCTTATGGCCAGTGCAGAACCTGGACCCCCTATGGCCGCCTGGCTGGCTATTGTGACAATAGCCAAATCAATTTTAAGGAGCCATGCCGCTCCGTAACTTACAATTACGTGAACAGCCATAACGATGATCATGAGTGAAAAAATAGGAACACCAGCCTTCAAAACTTGGGAAAGCTCAGATGCTGCTCCCAGCTGGATAAAAAAGATATGCATTGCAAAATAAGAAAGTACTTCAGCCCCATTAAGATTTCTTACAACAGGTAGCAGGGAAGCTCCCAGAGCCAAGGTTGTCAGCCAGATGATATCAGGTATGCCTGGGAAAAGACTAAGCAACTGCTGAGCAACCCACAAAAAGAGAAGTGGTAGGGCACCTAAAACAGCTAACTCCAACACATTAATCTTCGTATCTGTCCAGCGCTTTCTCATTGCCTCTGCTTCTGCTTCCTCCTCTTCAGAAATACCATCACCACTAGCTGCTATACTCCCATCTTGAACACTGTCTTCACCTGCCGACTTGTTCGAACCAATTCGTCTCAAAAAAACCCCAGCCAGTGCAGTAGCAAGCCATATCTGCAGTAACATATAGGGAACTGTAGACATATTATCCGCCACGGCTGCAGCAGCGAAAATATTTGTATCAATATCCAAGCTCTGTCCAATAGCAGCGAAATTTAAACCACCACCCATAAATGCTGCTGCAAAAGCACCCGAAAGCTTCCAGGTCTCAGACCCTACAAAACCAGCTGTCGAAAGGCCTCCTATTATTCCCCCCACTACGCTACCTAAGCATGCGGCAGTATAGGCTATAATCATTGGCCATCCAGCATTTTTCAGCTCCCGCATATCCGTTCCCATGATGATCAGAACAATAGCATACGGAATAGCATATGTGCCCACAGCTTCATGGACTGGACCAGTGTGTCCTATCAATCCTATGTTCGCGAAAAATATACCGAGAAGTGTACAAACTACCGCAGAAGTGATTTTCTTTATGAATGCTATACGCTCTTCCAAAATTCTTGCAAAAGCAATGATCGCGAGCATAAAGGTTAATACCAATAAAGGGTCCTGAATCATACGTCCACCAATCCTTTTAGTTCTGATTCCGATCTCAATGAATCCAGATTATTTATCACGTCGGTCATCATACCTTTCTGTCCACCACCGGTGCCACCTCCCACGTGAGGTGAAAAGAGGACTTTAGGACAATCGACTAAAGGATGTCCTTGTGGCAACGGTTCATATAGAAACGCGTCCAGACCTGCTCCTCCAATACGCCCCTCTTGCAAGGCAGATACGAGTGCTTCTTCATCGACAAGACCCCCGCGCGCTGTATTAATTAAGACAGCGGAGGATTTCATCAAATCAAGAGCTTTAGTATTGATCATTTTTTCCGTTTGGCTCGTATGGGGCGCGTGCAAACTCACGAAATCACTTGTCTGTAACAGTTCCTCCATTCCCACATAACGAACATTGGCCTGGTGCTCATGCTCAGCCAGCAAAGGATGGCGTTTAGTATAAAGAATCTCCATGTCGAATGCTTGTGCACGGCGCGACACCTCGACACCGATATCGCCCAAGCCCACAAGGCCCAATGTTTTCCCATATAGTTGTTGGACATCGTCAAATTTCAACCAATTAAAAGCTATCTTGCGCTCATTAGTCTCAATAGGATCGAGGTCGAGGTCGAGGTACTCACCATCTCTAGTCCCTAAATGACCATCAACCAGTCGGCGATAACAGCCCAGCATGAGGGATATAGTTTGTTCGGCCACCGCTATAGCTCCTCGATGCGGTAATACAGATACTGTAATTCCTACTTCCCTAGCAGCCATCCAATCAACAGCCCAAGGAGCCCTACCCTGTACCTGAATGAGCTTAAGACTAGGAAGAGAGGACATCATTTCTTTGCTGATGTATTGCTTTGATGTCAGCAATACTTCAACATCAGTAAATGTGTCCCAGGGCGTATCAGAAATATCGTCGTACCATATCACATCTATTCCAGCAGCGGTAAACTCCACCTGGAACAGTTCTCTAATCCACCGTGGGAAAGATTGGGCATGTAAGACTCTCATTATCCTGTTAGATCCTTATGTTGATTTTCACCAAATCCCAGATTATAGAGAATCCCAAGCTAAAGTGCCAATCTGTTGACCGGAGTGTTCCTCAGGGCTTACACTCATGCAACCGAGAGGAATCATATGAAATTAAATAGACGACAATTTACTAAAACGGCGGGGACTGGCAGTATCGCCCTAGCTATAGCCTGGCAACAAGCCTGTTCAGAAGTAGCAGAATCAGGTGAAGTAAGTACTGAAACAGTTGAAGTCTTACTAGACTCCCAAGGGTCTAGAGGTATTTACCAAGAAAGCCAAGAATTTGAACGGCTCCGTCGAGCGGTAAGTGGTATGATAAGGACTCAGCAAAATCTGAGGGATTTCACAATTGACGAGGACGAGCAGCCTTCCACCGTTTTCTGGAGAGGATGAAGATGCCAGAACCTATTCATTTTCGGTCAGTCCGAGAACTAGCAGAAGGATTGCAAAAAAGGGAATTTTCATCTCTAGAACTCACTGAGCTATATCTCGCACGAGCCCGTGAACTTGACGTGCCTCCCTTCGATCTTCCTGATGAACCCCGTGAAGACCATGACGGCAAACTCGCCACTATGATTACTATCGCTACAGATCATGCCATCGAGAGCGCTCGAGCAGCTGACAAAGACCTGGCCTCAGGTGACAGGAAAAGTATCCTTCACGGTATTCCATATGGTGTAAAGGACATACTGGACACCACTGGAATCCGTACGACTTGGGGATCTCGCATCTTCAAAGATCGCATCCCCAGTCGCAATGCTACTCCAATTGACAAACTAGAAGAGGCTGGAGCAGTCCTGATGGCCAAAATGTCTATGGGAGAATTTGCGGGAGGAAATACCAGCACAGCACTCAACCCTTGGAAACTTGACCGTACTAGCTTTGGTTCCTCCAGTGGAACTGTCTCAGCAGCAGTAGCTGGACTCATGGGATTCGGAATCGGTACCGAAACAGGAGGATCGATAGTTTACCCTGCATCAGCAGTGGGAGCTTCAGGCCTGCGACCAACTTTTGGAAGGGTCAGTAGATTCGGCTGTATGGCTTTATCATGGAGTCTAGACAAGATAGGTCCAGTCGGACGATCGGCTGAAGACTGTGGCTATGTGCTGGAGCAAATAGCTGGGTACGACCCTAAAGACAACTCTACAGGCCAACGAACATTCAATTTTCGACCAGATCCTGGAAATATGCGAGGGAAGAAATTAGGAGTATGTAGGGCTGAGTTTGAGTTGTCAGCTTCAGAAACTACAAGAAAGGTCTTTCAGGAAGTTCTAGACTCTTTCGAGCAAATGGGGGTGGAACTCCAGGATATTTCATTTCCTCAGAGACCTACTGGAGCTCTCTTTTCAACACTCGTTACAGTCGAAAGTGGTACGAATTTCAAAAATCTATTTGACGACGGACGTATCAAAGAGATGTTTTCTTTCAACGAAGACCGAGCTGCAGGGTGGATGGCAGGAAGAATGATGCCAGCTTCAGATTATCTTACAGCGCAACGAATTCGCAACCAAGTGAAGAGAGAGGCCGACCAATTAGTCGGTGAATTCGATGCCGTGATTGCTCCTACCTGGCCTAATGGAGCAGCTCTACGTGTAGTGCAAAATGGCTGGCCAGTGCCGGCAAGACCAGAATGGGAACCACCAAATGAAGTAAACTCTGCCACTCCCAAACTAAATTCTATCGGAAACCTAGTGGGGCACCCTGGCCTGGCAATTCCGTGTGGATTTGATGAAGATGGACTACCTCTTTCCGTTCAGATAGTCAGTTCAGCTTGGGAGGATCAATCTACCCTTGATTTTGGCATGGCCTATCAAAGAGAAACTGACTGGCATCTACAAAGACCTCCCTATCCTTGGCGCACATAACACAAACTTTGAACCCTACAAGGCAGCATGGAGACCAAAAACGCTCTCTCAGAATTAAAAACCGAAATCATTAGAGATCGTAGTTTTTCAAATATTAAAACGACTATTCTCTGGATTCTTATCGTTGCAACATGCCACAAAGTTGAGGCTCAAGCTCCAAGACACCTACAGCCAGCTGATCAGTTTGAAATTAAGAGGCTGGGATCTCCAGTACTGAGCCCCGAGGGCCAATGGATTGCCTATACAATAACCGAAACTAGCTTGGAGGAAGAAAGTTCTGAAACTCGCGTATGGATGGTCTCTTCGGATGGTGGTGAAGCTATACCGATGACTACTTCAGGAGCATCTTCCAGTAATCCACAATGGAGTCCAGATGGACGATTCCTTTCCTTCACTGGTTCCAGAAATGGGAGCAATAACCAAGTCTGGATCCTGGATCGCAGAGGAGGAGAAGCAGTACAACTTACTGAAGTAGAACAAGGTATTCGAGATTATCAGTGGTCACCAGATGGATCACAATTACTACTGACTATTCGGGACCCCGAACCAGAAAATGGTTGGGGAAGTGAAAAGGAAAATGCACCTCAAGCCCCCTGGGTAATCGACCGGCTCCAATTTAAACGTGATGGACAGGGATATCTGACCGGAAACCAACATACCCATCTATACATTTTTGATCTGGAAACCCATAACCTCACTCAAATCACTTCTGGTGACTTCGACGAATCTCAAGCCGTATGGAGTCCAGATGGACGAACCATCGCTTTTGTCAGCAATCGTACTGCCGAACCCGATGGAAATCAAAATACCGACATTTGGATAGTCAGTTCTCAAAATACAGATAAGGGCCAAACCCTTCTGCAGGTCACATCCAACCCTGGTTCCGACTCATCACCGTCCTGGAGCCCTGATGGAAAATGGATCGCTTATGTCTCAGTTATCGAACCAGACCTGATCTGGTATGCAACTAGGCATCTAGCTGTTATCTCTTCTGACGGAGGTGAAGCTAATATTTTGTCGCAAGAACTAGATAGAAATGTGAGCTCACCACGATTTAGTGAGAATGGAGAAGATATAATTTTCCGACTAGAAGACTCATCTGAAGACCATCTTGTCAAAATTTCATCTCAGGGAGGTAGTCCTGTTCGAATTGTAGAGGGACCCTTGAGTGCGGGACTATTTTCTTTAGGAAAGAATGGAGTTGTGGCCAGCTTGATAGGCACTCTCGATAGACCATCTGAAATACATATCCTAAAGGACGATGAGTTGCGCAGAGTCACATTTACTAATGATGATTTTTTGGCAGATATTGATATCGCAGAAGTCAAGAACGTTCAATTCCCCTCCAGAGATGGCACTGAGATAGAAGGTTTCGTGACCTTCCCAGTAGGATTTGAAGTGGGAATACGTTATCCCACCCTTCTGAGAATTCATGGGGGTCCCGTAAGCCAATACAGACACTCATTCAACTTCGAAGCACAACTATTCGCAGCAAATGGCTATCTGGTTGTGCAAACAAATCCACGTGGATCATCTGGTTATGGACAGGATTTTTCGTCGGACCTTTGGGCTGAATGGGGAGTCAGGGACTACGAAGACGTTGTAGCAGGAGTGGACTACACTATTGAACAAGGGTGGTCAGATCCAAATCGACTCGGAGTGGGTGGGTGGTCCTATGGAGGGATACTGACCGACCACGTTATAACTCAAACAGACCGTTTTTCAGGAGCGATCACAGGGGCCAGTGAATTTCTCTACATAGCAAATTATGGACATGACCATTATCAGCTTCAGTGGGAAAAAGAACTGGGCTTGCCTTGGGAAGGCAACAATCGTGAAAACTGGGAAGCCATCAGTCCTTTCAATAAAGTTGACAGGATAAAAACCCCTACCCTAGTGATGGGTGGGGAAAAAGACTGGAACGTACCCATACAGAATGGGGAGCAGATATATCAAGCACTTCGAAGGCTTGGAGTGCCAACAGAGCTCGTAGTTTATCCAGGACAGGGACATGGCCTCCGACCACCATCATACCAAAAAGACCGTTATGAACGATACTTGGCCTGGTACAACAAATGGGTCAAGAAGGATCAGATTCCAGTTAGTAACGAAAATTGAATCATACGTCGCCATAGATACTAACGAAAATCTACTACGGGCCTTATGTCACCTTCCACAAATCTAGTTTCTGAATCGCTACCTACAGAAGTAGACGTGTTGATAGTCGGAGCTGGACTTGCTGGTTTAGCATGTGCTCGATTGCTGACCCTTTCGGGGATCAACACTCACATTATAGAAGCATCCTCTTCGGTGGGAGGCCGTGTTAAGACTGATGAAATGAACGGCTTTCTATTGGATAGAGGATTTCAAGTCCTACTAACATCCTACAGCGAACTCAAGAACCAAGTCGACTTGGAACAACTAGATCTAAGAGCTTTTAAATCGGGCAGTTTGATTCGGAGCCAGGATCAATTTCACCTTCTAAGTGATCCTATAAAACATCCATCAGACTTGATGTCTACAGTACAAGCTAGGGTTGGATCCTTGAGCGACAAAACAAAAACAGCAATACTCAAATATCGTCTACTCAACCTATGTCCAGATAAATGCTTCGACGGTCCAGAACGAACTACTCTAAGTGAACTGGAGAGATTGGGCTTCTCACAAAGATTCATCGACACTTTTTTTCGACCTTTCCTAGGGGGAGTATATCTCGAAAAATCGCTCAACACTTCCTCCAGTCTATTCAATTACTACTTACGTTGTTTCTCTTCAGGGGAGACCACGCTGCCTTCAGGAGGTATGCAACGACTTCCAGAACTCTTGGCACAGGATTTAGAGGGGCGTGTGACATTCAATACAATCGCCACACATATTGACAAAGGAAAAGTAACTGTTCAAAACGGACAGGTCGTAAAAGCAAGGGAGGTAGTATTAGCAGTAGACGAACCAGCAGCAGCGAAGCTGACCAAATCTCCAGTCAATCCCTTTAAATCATCTGTGACAGCTTACTTTTCAACCGACTATCCGCCTTCCAGGGATCCCATACTAATTCTCAATGGGGAGAACGATGGACCAGTAAACCATGTGGCAATTCTGAGTAATGTTTGTCCCAGTTACGCACCGGAAGGAATGCACCTTATATCTGTTTCCGGAGTTGACATGAACGAGAATGAGATAAAAGAATTTCCTAGAGAGGCACTAAAACAACTCAGGCAATGGTTTGGACCCACAGTAGAAAACTGGTCCTATCTGCATACATACTTTATTCCCTTTGCCCTTCCCAAACATCCCCCACAAACACTGCCAGACCTGAAGGCGCTGAATTTACGTTATGACAATTTCGTTCGAATTGGAGACTCCACTACATTCGGATCGATTCAGGGCGCTTTATTATCTGGACGTAAAGGTGCGGAACTTATACTGGAACAACTGGACTGAATTGGTTCACCGATTACAAGGACAACCTCGTAAGCTTGCCTCAACGGCAAACCTTCACCAAACTAGGCGCACAATGACACAACACTCCACAGATGAAATTTCCAGAAGAAGAAGCCAATACTGGCGTAGAAACATCCAATACCTCTTGGTACTTCTCTCCGTTTGGTTTGTCAGTTCATACCTTACTGGCATCGTTTTCGTCGACATACTCAATCAATTCCGTATTCCAAAAACTGGATTTCCTTTAGGGTTCTGGTTTGCCCAACAAGGATCTATCTACATTTTTGTCATCCTGATCTTTATATACGTCTTTCTGATGAACAATCTAGACCAAGAATTTGGTGTTGAGGAGATAGACGAATAATGAGTGTGCAAAATTGGACTTTTCTATTGGTGGGTCTTTCATTTGTTCTATACGCTGGCATAGCTGTATGGTCTCGCGCTAGTTCGACCAAAGAGTTTTACATCGCTGGAGGAGGAGTCTCGCCATTAGCCAATGGGATGGCGACAGCAGCAGACTGGATGTCTGCTGCCTCTTTCATTTCCATGGCAGGGATCATCGCATTTAGAGGGTATGACGGTTCGGTTTATTTGATGGGCTGGACTGGCGGATATGTGTTACTGGCTCTGTTGTTGGCACCATATCTCAGAAAATTTGGAGCTTACACAGTTCCTGATTTTGTAGGCGAGCGATACTACTCCCAAACTGCAAGAATTGTAGCGGTCATCTGCGCGATTTTTGTCTCCTTTACTTATGTCGCTGGGCAAATGAGAGGGGTGGGTATTGTGTTCGGGCGCTTCCTGGAAGTGCCCATAGAAGCAGGTGTATTGATCGGCATGTGCATTGTGTTCTTTTATGCTGTACTGGGGGGAATGAAAGGAATCACCTACACACAGGTTGCACAATACTGTGTGCTCATATTCGCCTATCTAGTCCCAGCCATTTTTCTTTCCCTACTAATTACTGGAAACCCGATACCGCAAATAGGACTGGGAGGCACAGACCAAGAAAGTGGTATGTTCCTACTTGATCGCCTCAACGGACTACATTCCGAACTAGGGTTCGCATCCTACACTTCTGGAGAAAAAACAAGTACAGACATATTTTTTATCACGGCAGCTCTTATGGCAGGAACAGCTGGACTTCCCCATGTAATAATACGGTTCTATACCGTTCCAAAAGTAAAAGATGCCAGGATAAGTGTGGGATGGGCACTTCTATTTATTGCAATCCTTTATACGACTGCTCCTGCCATTGCTGTTTTTGCTCGAACTAATCTTCTTAATACAGTCTCAGAGCAACCCTACTCTGAAATGCCAGAATGGTTTACTACATGGGAATCAACTGGGCTGATATCCTATGAAGATCACAATCAGGACGGTCTGATACAATTCGTCGGTCCAGAGGCCCAAACAATTGACGCCAAGCCTATCACGAACGAATTGACAATCGACCAAGACATCATGGTACTGGCAAATCCCGAGATATCAGGACTTCCTAATTGGGTGATTGGACTGGTAGCTGCAGGTGCTTTGGCAGCTGCGCTTTCTACAGCAGCCGGGCTTCTAATGGTGGTATCTTCAGCAGTCAGTCATGATCTTCTGAAAAGAGCCCTCCTGCCTGGAATAACGGAAAAGGGAGAGCTAATTGCTGCCCGTGTCAGTGCTGGATTAGCGGTGGCAGTAGCTGGCTACCTTGGCATTAACCCGCCTGGTTTTGTCGCTGAAGTAGTTGCATTTGCTTTCGGATTAGCTGCAGCTTCGTTTTTTCCAGCTATCATCTTAGGAGTCTTCTCAAAAAGAATGAACCGTAACGGCGCAGTTCTGGGTATGGTAGTTGGAATCACATTTACTGCCGCTTATATCATCTATTTTAAGTTTATTAATCCCTCTTCAAACACAGCAGATCACTGGTGGTTTGGTGTATCTCCAGAAGGAATCGGCACCTTAGGCATGCTACTTAATCTCGCTGTTGCGACTGTAGTCTCTCGCTTTACCCCAGCCCCCCCAGAAAGAGTTGTTGCATTAGTTGATCGCATGAGGATGCCAAATGAGCCAGGATCATAAAGATCGATCGCTGCCACGACCGTCTGAAATTGTATGAGCCAGCACCAAAGTTTTTCATTTTAATCTGAGGCCTCATAAATGAATGGACCTACCAAAGAAATCCCTTCCTGGCGGGCAAGTGGGTCACTCTTTGAGAATTGTAACTGTACTGGTATATGTCCTGGCCATATACATTTCTCAAATGATTGTTCTCATGAACGTTGCATCGGATACTGGGCCATACAAATCGATTCTGGATTCTTGGGTGACACTGACCTATCTGGAGTTCAGTGCGTTGTAGCCTTTGATTCTCCCCAAAGAATGATCGATGGAAAGTGGACTGAAGCAATAATCGTCGACCGAGAAGTATCTGAAGAACAGCTTATCGCCCTAGAAGCTATCCTTACTGGTTCAGTGGGAGGCCCCTGGGAGGTGCTCGATCGTTTCGTAGCAAAGAGGTTACCTACAAAACAACTTCCTATCAAAATAGTGAGAGAACAAAACATTGAGAAACTCAAGGTCGGCAACATAATGGAAAGTGTAGTCACCCCATTACCAGGAACTCATAATAATGTCCCTGTGACCATCGAAAATATGTTCAATCAAATTCACGGTTCCTCACAAATCGTTGCGCAAGGAGAAACTAAATACTCGGACGGGACAATTACCATTGATACCAGCGGAACACACGCACTTATAAGCAGATTTAACTGGGAGATGGTCGATAAATAATGAGCAGGTCGTCCACCAAGGCTTCCATTGCTGATTGAATTTTTTGCATGGATGACAATGATGTCAATCATGATGGTCCCCTCAGCTTACCCCTGGATAGCTGCATTTTTGTCTATTTCCAAATCAAGTAACAATGGTTCTCTAAAAGCAAGTTGGGTCATTCTTTTCATATTGGGCTATATAGTAGTCTGGTCTGGCTTCAGTGTTTTACTACTTTTCTCGAATTTTCAGCTAGATCGAATCTTTCAAAGGACATCTCTGAATCAAATAGACCTCTACTCTTCAATTTCTCCTTGGGTTCTTATCGGTGTCGGAGCCTACCAATTGACACCCCTTAAGAATGCCTGCCTAAAACACTGTAGAACACCACTGCATTATTTCCTTGCGCAATGGAAGAATGGACCTCGAGGTGCGCTTCTAATGGGAGCGCACCATGGCCTCTTCTGCCTAGGTTGTTGCTGGGCCTTAATGCTCGCAATGTTTTCTCTAGGCCTTATGAGCCTTGTGTGGATGGTCCTCTTTACACTGATTGTTAGTATCGAAAATCTACTAGCCCAGGGAGAAGTTTTTGCGAGATTAGTTGGTGCTATAATGATGACCTGGGGAATAACATTAATTTTGGGATCCTGATGGAAAAGAACAAAAAACTTACGGGAGCCAGTTTCCGTAACGCTTTTAAAGAAATCGTTTGGCCTCGGAGAAAACTAATATCCCTGGGATTGATACTGATCCTACTCAATCGGCTGAGTGGCCTAGTACTCCCCGCTTCTTCCAAATACCTGATTGATCAAGTCCTGGGGCAAGGTGATTTTGATCTTCTACTCAAGCTACTGGCTTTATTGGCAGCTAGCATTGCTATACAGGCGGGCAGTAACTTCTTACTCACTCTTTTGCTAAGCGTCGAAGCACAACACCTCATAGCACACCTTCGAGCTCAGGTCCAAAAACACGTACTTACTCTTCCAGTAAGAACCTTCGACGATTCAAAAACTGGTATTCTAGTATCCCGTATCATGGACGACGTCGAAGGAGTTCGAAATCTAGTCGGAACAGGATTAGTACAGTTAGTTGGCGGAATTGTCACCGCAATCGTTGCATTCGGATTTCTGATACAAATCAATTTGTGGATGACGATCCTTGCTCTGGTTCCCTTAGCTTTGTTTGCAGTCATATCGATTAAAGCCTTTCAAAAACTTCGACCTGCATTTCGGGAAAGAGGAAAGATACGTGCGGAAGTGACCGGAAGGCTGACAGAATCATTGGGAGGAATCCGTATCATCAAAGGATTCCATGCTCTGGAAAAAGAGGGTGAGATTTTTGAGGACGGAGTCCTTAGAGTGTTCGAAAATGTCAAAACAACCCTGACCACATCTAGCGCAGTGAGCAGTATGGGAACCTTCCTGGCTGGTCTAGCAAGTGTAATGATAATGGGATACGGTGGCAGCCTTATTTTGTCGGGATCTTTGACACTAGGGGAGTTATTTTCTTTCACTCTGTTTTTGGGATTTCTAGTTGTTCCTATCGCCCAAATGGCTAACATAGGAACCCAAATGACCGAAGCCTTCGCCGGTCTTGATAGGACCGCTGACCTTCTCTCCTGGCCCTCTGAGGATGATGACGAAAAACGTACAATCACAATGCCCTTAATAGAAGGTAAGGTCAGTTTTGAAAATGTTACATTTTCCTATGAGAAGGATCAACAAGTTTTAAAAAACATTACTTTCCGTGCGGAACCGGGCACCGTAATTGCTCTGGTAGGAAGCTCTGGATCTGGAAAATCTACCCTGGCCAGTCTGGCAGCTTCTTTTTTGACCCCTGATAGTGGCAGGATCCTCATAGACGACCAAGATCTAGCAAACATTAAACTGTCGTCATACCGAACTCAACTAGGTCTGGTATTACAGGACGATTTCCTCTTTGAGGGGACAATTCGTGAAAATCTACTATTCGCTAAACCCAATGCTAGCCATGAAGCAGTGCTTTTGGCTGCCGAACAAGCCCATGTAACAGATTTCACTAAGGATTTTCCAGATGGCTTGGACACACTGATCGGAGAAAGAGGAGTTAAGCTTTCGGGTGGTCAACGTCAAAGAGTGACCATCGCCAGGGCAATCCTATCTAACCCCCGTATTTTGCTTTTGGATGAAGCAACTTCGAGCCTAGACACAGAAAGTGAGTACCTTATCCAGCAAAGTCTTTCCCACTTGCTACAAGACCGAACGACTTTCGTGATCGCACATCGACTCTCAACTATCCAAAGAGCGGACTTAATCCTGGTAATTGAAGAAGGAGAAATAGTGGAACGTGGTGATCACGAAGATTTAATAAGTCGGCGGGGCCGTTATCACGAACTCTATACGATACAGGCCAGAATCTAACTAATACTGCTATAGCTTCCCGTTAATCCACTCTTCATCTGTGAGTAGTTTTCGTTCATTGAGTGTCTGCTGCGCACCAGATCCCACCACATAACGAAACTTTCCAGCAGGATCATTAACAGCCTTCAGAATACAATCTGACACCACTTCAGGAGAATCCGCCTTTAATTGTGCTTCCTTGTACATACTGACCAATCGCTCCAGATGTTGCCCGTATACTGTGTCATCTATAACGATGGAATCTGCTTTGTTAAGAATAGTTGTTGAGATGAAACCTGGTTCTATCAAAACCACCCTGACACCGAACTGACTAGTTTCTATAGCTAAAGATTCGCTAATCGCCTCCAACGCATGTTTGCTAGCAGCATAGATACCATGTCCAGCAGTGACTAAGCGCCCTGCCACTGAACTAACATTCACAAGAGTTCCTCCTCTTAAACCCCTCATTATCGGAAGTACTTCCTGCGTTACCCTTAGTGCCCCAAACACGTTAGTCTCGAACACTGCTTTTGCTTCATCCATATCGATTTCTTCAACACTACTTATACTGGATATACCGGCATTGTTAACCAGCACATCAATCCTTCTGGTTTCTTGACAAAGTTGCTTGATAGCGCTCTTCACGGAAACGCAGTCGTCTACGTCTAACTCTAACACCCCATGACCTCCACCTTCCTTGAGAGTCTCACTTAAGCTCTCACTGATGTCACTCGGGTTACGCATACTGGCATACACTCGATAACCCTCTCTAGCAAAGCGCATTGCCGTTGCCTCACCAATCCCACCACTGCACCCAGTTATGAGAACCACAGGGCGACTATCAACAGTCAAAGAAGTGCTCAAGTCAATCTCCTGACCCATGTGCCTTCAATTTTTTCGAGAATTTAGCTCTAAACTTATTCACTTTGGGGTTTATTACGATCTGGCAGTAAGGCTGTTCCCGATTGTTTCTGAAATATTTTTGATGATATGCTTCTGCTGAGTAAAAACATTCAAAATCAACGACCTCGGTCACAATGGGATCATCCCATATCTTTTCAGTCGTCAAAGTTTCAATCAACTCCCTAGCCAATCTCTTCTGGTCAGCATTATGAGCGAAAATTGCGGAACGATATTGAGTTCCTACATCGTTGCCCTGCCTATTCAAGGTAGTCGGATCATGTATCGAGAAGAAAATCTCCAGCAGATCAGTGTAAGTGATTACCTTACTATCAAAACTAATCTGTACTACCTCCGCATGACCCGTTTCCCCAGAACAAAGTTCTTCGTAACTGGGATTTTCAATATGACCCCCAGAAGCACCCGATTGAACAGAATCCACACCTTCAAGAAGTTCGAAAACTGCTTCTAAACACCAGTAGCAACCACCTCCCAAGGTGGCAATTTCCTTTGAGTTCACTCCGTCCTCCATTATGTGATAATCCTTCCTCCTGACGATCTATCCAGGACCTTACTATTGATATCTAAGATGATATAGCTGTATTCTAATTTCTCATTTCTTTTGTAGCCATGCTAACAGGTAGATTTATCGGGCACGCGACTAATTTTCGATCTTCAAACTACATACTCAAAGTTTACAAAACTTTGGCCTAGGGAGAAAACAAATATGAACCCCTCCACGGTTTCGGTTGTAAGGAATTTTTTGCTTTTCATTCCGACTTGTTTCATTGTTACGGCCCAGTTTGCTGTAGCACAACAATCCACCCTTGGAGTTGATGATCAGTTCGCCATCCAGGCTGTTGCGAATCCCAAATTAAGCCCTGATGAACAATGGGTGGCTTATACTGTCCGTACTACAAGCATTGAACTGGAGAAATCTGAAACGCGGCTATGGATGATTTCCACCAGTGGGGGTGTTCCTATCCCGATGACTAGTAAAGGATATTCCGTATCCAACGTAGAATGGAGTCCAGAAGGTGGGCATCTCTCATTTATTGCCAGCAAGAATTCTGGTGAATCTCAGGTATGGCAACTAGACCTCAGGGGTGGAGAAGCTCAACAAATCACTTCGGTAGAACAGGGCGTCCAATCCTACGAATGGTCACCAGATGGCTCCAAATTATTACTGACATTACAAGATCCACAAGAAGAAAAAGATGAAGAAAAAACTGCAGAGCCTTGGGTAATAACCAGGCTACAGATTAAACGGGACGGTCGGGGGTATCTGACTGATACTCGGCACTCTCATCTTTATGTTTTTGATATTGAGACACAGGCATTAAAACAAATAACTTCAGGACGTTGGGACGAATCACAGCCGTCCTGGAGTCCAGATGGTCGACTTGTAGCTTTTGTTAGTAACCGAACCGAAGATCCTGATGCCAATTCAAATTCTGACATCTGGATAGTCTCCGTAGACAATACCGACAAAGGTCAGACCTTACTCCAGCTAACCACCTATCCAGGATCTGACTCCTCTCCCTCTTGGAGCCCAGACGGCAAGTGGATCACCTACGTAACTGACGATACAGACCCCCAGTTCAGTAGCCTATCAGTCAACCAACTAGCTATGGTATCCTCAGCAGGAGGGCCCCGAAAACTGGTACATCCTGACCTGGACCGAAATGTGCGCAACCCCCAGTTCGATTCCGAAGGAGAAAATATTCTAGTCAGCATCGAGGACAGTGGAGAACGCTATCTGGGCAAAATCCAAGTACAGGGTTCGAACCTTGAACGAATCAGCAAAGAAGGCTACACAATGTCCTCTTTTTCAGCTGCTGCCTCTGGAGCCACTTCCCTGGTTCTGAGTAGTCCTCATCTCCCCAGCGAAGTATTCCTGATTGACGATGATGATCACAAACAATTAACTCACACAAACGAAAACTTCATCCAAACACTTAATTTGGCTGAAGTCACAAATATCCATTTTCCAAGTAAAGATGGGACGTCGATAGAAGGGTGGATTTTCACGCCCCCTGGTTACGACTCTAGTCTCAGGTATCCAACCATCCTGAGAATTCACGGTGGACCTAACGGTATGTACGGGGTGAACTTCAATTTTGAAGCGCAACTTCTAGCTGCTAATGGATACGTTGTCCTACTTACTAATCCTCGTGGTTCTTCAGGATATGGACAAGATTTTAGCATGGCCCTCTGGCAGAAATGGGGTATCCCAGACTTTGATGATGTCATGGCAGGTATCGATTACGTACTAGACGCAGGCTACGCCGATCCCAATCGACTGGGAGTTGGCGGGTGGTCCTATGGAGGTATCCTGACAAATTATGTTATCACCAAGAGCGAACGATTTTCAGCTGCAATCACAGGGGCCAGCATGGGATTATTAGTCGCAAATTTTGGTCATGATCACTACCAGCTAGGTAACGAACGTGAGTGGGGTCTTCCATGGGAAACCCGTGAAATATGGGAAAACCTGTCTCCCTTTAATTCAATTGAAAAAGTTACAACCCCCACCTTAGTCATGGGAGGGGAAAAAGATTGGAACGTTCCAATTCAAAACTCTGAACAGATCTACCAAGCACTGAGGAGAATGGGAGTTCCGACCCAATTAATCGTTTATCCAGGTCAACCCCATGGACTTAGAATTCCTTCGTATCAAAAAGACAGGCTAGAGAGGTATTTGGCATGGTACGATAAATGGTTAAAAGGCACTGAAACCGTGGAGAAACAATGACTATGATTGATGTGTCTGTGAGAGACCCTTAGCTTGCTATAACAAAACTGGAATGACGAAGGGATCAAACCAGTTCAAAAACCTCCCCAGAAAGTGAACTATAGATGATGAGACACACAATCAAATACGGACCTAAGATCCTCACTGCTTTATGGATGTTCTTATTCCTCCCATCAGCAGACCTTAAGGGACAATCTTTTGAACTTGAACCTCATCAACAACTAGCAAGGGATATTCTACAGGAAATAATTGAGATAAACACGGTTGATTCAGCGGGAACGACCAAGGCAGCCAAGGCCTTAGAACGTCGACTTCTTGAGGCTGGATTTTCCGATGAAGATGTGCGTGTAATTGGTCCTACACAGAAGAAGATGAACTTGGTAGCTAGACTGCGAGGTAGAGATACAGGACGTCCAGCAATTCTCCTGCTTGCCCACCTCGATGTAGTAGAAGCATTGCGAAGCGATTGGAACATGGATCCATGGAAGATGATCGAACAGGATGGCCATTTCTATGGACGAGGAGTCATCGATGATAAAGACGAAGCCGCAATATACACAGCCAATCTCATTAGATATAAACAGGAAGGCTTTGTACCAGACAGGGACATTATTATAGCATTAACAGCCGATGAAGAGGGCGGTGAGCACAATGGAGTACAGTGGCTACTAGAAAATCACCGTGAACTAATCGATGCCGAATACGCGCTAAACGAAGGTGGCGGCGGTGAGATCAAGGATGGAAAACATAGAATTAACGCAGTCCAGGCTAGTGAAAAAGTCTATCAAAATTTCAATTTGAGAACTGTAAATCCAGGAGGACACAGTTCGTTACCCAGAGACGATAATGCAATTTATGAACTGGCTGAAGCTCTAGTCCGGATAAGCGAATACCAGTTTCCTATCGAGTTAAATGAGGTTACGGAAGCATACTTTAGGGGTACAGCCGAGGTAGAAGGGGGTTCTGTAGCGATGAATATCAATACTATGCTCGCCGACCCTACTAATGAACTTGCCGTAGCTCGGATTCAGTCAGAGCCAGGCTGGAACGCCCGACTCAGGACCACTTGCGTCGCAACCAGGCTGGATGGTGGACATGCCAACAATGCCCTACCTCAAACTGCCGAAGCCATTGTCAATTGTCGCATACTGCCAACCCACAACCCTCAAGATGTACTATCCAGCCTAAGAAGGGTGGTTGGAACCCAAGTTGAAGTGACACCAATGGGGCAAGCCAATCCCAGCCCTCCTTCCCCCCTCAGGACCAGTGTCCTCGAACCCATACAACAAATCACTGAGGAAATGTGGCCAGGAGTGCCTATTGTACCGATAATGGCTACTGGTGCTACAGATGGACTTTACCTTCGAAGGGCAGGTATACCAACTTATGGAGTCTCTGGAATCTTTGCGGACGTAGACGATAACCGGGCGCACGGTCAGGATGAACGAATACTGATAAAATCGTTTTTCGAAGGGCAAGAATTCCTATTTCGGTTAGTGAAAGCTCTTTCCAGTCCAGCGGGTGTGAGCTGAAGCGAACGGAAGTATTCGAAGTCTATTGGAGACAGTATGGCGAGAAAAGAATAGAGCTTAATCTGTTGAAAATCTGTTGAGGAAAGCTTTTTCCTCTCGGGATAGTGAATCCACTCCTTCACTCTGCACACGGCTTAACAGCCTCTGTATTTCTAATTTGTTTAATTCATGTATCGCAGATAAATCTATGGATGACCAGCGTTTTTTCAGTGAATCATCAGAACTATCGACTGAATCTGAAAAAATCTTGCGCTGGAACTCCCTTTGACCCTTCAACTTCCGCCAATCTTGCCAATAGAGCATTCCATAGCCCATAGCTAAACCCCCCAAATGAGCAAAATGGGCAACACCCCCTCCAGACCCTGAAATACCACTGTACAGGCTTATTGCCACCAATGCGGACACTAGCCAACGCGCTTCAACTGGTAGCACTCCCCAAATGTAAATGTTCTCACGTGGCCAGTACTTAGCAAAACCTATTAAGACTCCATAAACCGCAGCTGAAGCCCCTACAACTGGCGATGCTGTAGAAAACAGAAAGGAAAAGATCGCTCCCCCAAGGCCACTTACAATGTAAAATTTCAGAAAGCGTTTCCCACCTAATTTGTATTCCAATCTGGGTCCGAAAAAGAATAGTCCGATCATATTAAAGAACAGGTGACTAAAATTTGCATGCAAAAACATGTAGGTCAGAGCTGTCCAAGGTCTAAATGGTAATGCTGGGAAATAGCCACTATCAAGTCCAATGAGCGCGGGTGGGAATAGAGTACAAAGTAAATAGACCAAACTCCCACGCGGTATCAAAAAAAATACTAAGACGTTCAGCGCTAGGATTCTGGACACCCAGAAAGTCATCTTTAAACACCCTCCCTCTATCTCTGACGGACCCTACGCAATTCTATTCTATGCACAAAGTCAATAGTGTTGACGCCTTGCCTCCATCTAAGCCTACATGAAACGGTCTGGCTTTAGTGCTTCCATTTGTGGGAATTCCTCTGAGCTACCTAGTACATATTGCTCAATCATTTTTCCTGTGATTGGAGCCAAGGTGAGCCCCAGGGTAGCATGACCAGTAGCTACAAAGAGCCCTGAATGCCCAGGAACTGGACCTACACATGGCACTCCATCTGGGGTGCATGGTCGTAAACCCGTCCACTCTGAAATGACTTCAGAATATTCCAGACCACTCATGTACTCAGCTGCAGAATTCGTGACGTAATTCAATCTTTCCTTATTAAGATCATGGTTCATACCGCTAAATTCTATGGTACCCGCAAAGCGAGTAAAGCCACTCATCGGTGAGCAATAAACAGAAGTTTCCGACATCACAAAAGTGTGCGTGGGAGGTGGAGGACCTTCACAAGAAAACCTGACGTCCCTGTGGTAGCCCTTTCCTGGCTGAATAGGCAGATGGAAACCAAATTTTTGTGTAAGACGTTGACTATAAGAACCAGTGGTCAATATGACTGTGTCCGCTTCGATTTTTTCACCTGTATCCAACAATACACCGGTTATTTTAGTGTCCTGACTCAACACTTCAGTCACTTCATTACCCAGGATAATTCGAGCGCCCGATTTCTCGGAAGACCTTGCCATTTCCAGGACGAAGCGAAATGGATCACAGGTAGCCCCTTGGGGGAAATACGCTCCTCCCAAAATTGTTTCCTTCAGTGCTGGTTCGACCTCCCTCAATTCTCCCGCTGACATCATAGCTGGACTATACCCATATCTAACCATAGTCCTAACGTCAGAATTTATATGTTCAAGAGCATTGTTAGTTAGGCAGACCTCAAAAAAACCTTCCCTCCTATAGCCACACTTCAAATTTTCTTGATCCACCAAGCTATCAAACAAGTCCAGAGTGGCATGTCCCAATGAACTAAGTGCATTGGCACTTCTTTCAAAACTTTCCTTGTTACAGTGACTCCGATACTTCCACAGCCACTTTATAAGCCCTGGATTCCAGCGAAGTGGAATACGAAATGGACTTCTTGGATTGAGCATTTCCCTGGCAGCTTCTAGAACACGACCAGGTTTATTTATCGGTGTGTGACCCACTGCAACGCTCCCTGCGTTGCCGAAGGATGCCCCAGAACCAATTCCATTTCTTTCTATCAGCGTTACTCGCAATCCTCGCTTGGCTAAAAAATAGGAGCAGCATATGCCAATAACTCCTCCTCCCACAACAACAACTCTTTCTTTAGTCATTTCCACCAAAAACCACCTATTTTCCACATTTTCATTAACACAGCAATTGGCACTTTAATATTTTCATCACTGAATCTCTACACTTAGGCTTGCAGAAGCTTCCCTAAGGGCGGATTCAACAAATTCTGGAGTCTCACCCTTGGCAAATAAAAATCCCAGATACTGATTTCCATCAGGCAAGGGCAAAACCTGTGCTCCTGTTGGCAAGGTTATCTCAACGTCTTTTATACCTTTGACACTCCTTGCCTCCTCGATTCCAAACACATTGTGCAATTTGCCTTCCTTCGGCACAGGCAACATAAACACCCCCTCAGATTCACCTTGACTCCTGTAGTGATCAACCTCCCTGCCTAAAGAGTGTCTGAGTATTAATTCCTCCAAAGTCGATTCCGGATGGAACCTGAAAATCCTCGAGCAGTAGCCCCCAATGGACCGTGGGGCGATCTCCAAAAGATTGATCTCCTCCGCTTTGACTCTGAACTCAGCATGTATTGGTCCATTTTCTAGTCCAAGGTTGATAGCAATTTGTTCAGTCCTTTCCGTTAATTTTTTTTGCAAAAGAGCACTGAGTCTAGAAGGTGTGATGAGAATTGTCTCCTCAAAAAAAGGACCCTCCATTGGATCTGGCTTATCCAAGATACCTATCAACATCAACCTGCCCTCGTCCATGATCCCCTCTACAGCTACCTCCCTTCCTTCAAGATATTCCTCGATAACAACCTCTCCCAAAGACTCGTCCGATCCTTTTCCGAAGCCCCCCGATTCCAGTATTTTATTTAAACGAGTCCAAGCGATCATAAACTCCTCAGAATTATTACACCTAGTAACTCCTCGACTTCCTGATAACGAAGTCGGCTTGACAACACATGGGAACCGAATTTTTTCTAATATGGAGTTAATATCTTCACTTAAGTCACAACTTTGGAACCAGATAGTGTACCCTTCCTTACCTGCCAGTTTTTCTCGCATCAAGCCCTTATTACGGACTACTGAAACACCCTTCAGAGAATGTTGGACCAGACCAATGCTTTCAGCTGCCGCAGCGGCCAGAATAGCAAAATCGTCTTCCGCTGCTACAACACCACTGAGTTCGTACCGGGAATGAAATTCAACGATACGTTTGGCCGAGGTAATTATGTCATCTGGGTCCAACAAAAGACTAGATCCTGGGACTACCTCACTCAATGATTGCTGGTGATTTGAACCTACTGAAATTTCAAGTCCAAGCTTTCGGCCAGCTTCCATGAAAGCTTTAGCCCGATAAGTAGTCTTCGCTAATAGGATTAAAACCCTTTGCGAAGTTCCTGTTTTCGTCTTCTTAGCTGTTGCTGATCTATTTAGCACCGGTCGTATATGGGTTTGAACCAGCCGCATGATTGGTGACATCTTCAATAGCTTTTATTTCAGGAATCTTCTCCTTCAATATCTTCTCGATACCCTGATTGAGTGTCACTGAGGCCAGTCCACAGCCCTGACATCCACCACCCATTTGAACATACACCACTCCATTCCTTACCTCTACCAAGGTCACATTGCCCCCGTGCTGTGCCACTCCAGGAGTGACATACTTGTCAATTACCTGCTGAACCTTTTCGGCCAAATCACCCTCAAGCGGCTTAGAGCCTATCGGAGCCAAATTAGGATTTTCAAACTTAAAACCACTTTCGGTTAATGTTTCTACCCAGTCAATCCTCGTTCCATCAAGCACCTTAAGACTCTCCGAATCGACAACAACGTCAAAACCTTCCACATGGAATATGACATCCCGAGCAGCCTTTTCTTCAGGATCAATGAGAGTGACCTCATATCGAGGGTCTAGAGGACTAGCACTAGCCACGCTAATCCGAACAGCCGCAGCCTCCCCCTGCATTTCTATAAAGTTTAGAATTGTATCGCTAGCCAGTTGGCTAAAGGATATTGGAGTGCTAACCTTTTCGTTCATTATTAGGGCACCACAAAACGCACTGTGTCCACCACCCACGGATCCACTGGTATATGAATACCGTCACCCACGACAGCTATTACAACGTGCTCGCCTGAAGCTAACCCCGTCAATTCATACTCTGTTTGAGCCTGGCCGAGATGGATGTAGGTACCTTCGACAGTGGGAATCGGAGCTCCCGCTGGAGGAAGATCCGCGTCTACCACAAAGTGATGATGACCAGTACCGCCCTCCATTGTTCCCGCCGGAACAATCTCTATCCCAGATGCCTCTAGTCTGAGGACTACCGAATTCCCTTCTAAAGTCGCTCCGTCTTCAGGATGGACAAAATTTATCGAAGCCCCGGCCTCTGTAGGTTCGGGTTCCGACGCATCTGTGCACGAAATCAGAATGAAACTTAAAAGTCCCAACCCCAAAGGTCGCAAAGAACTACCCAAAGATGAAATCACTGATCTACTCCTAGGTTAGTGTAGAGAGGACAAGACAGGTGAAGATTAAGGTATTTAATAGCAAATATAAAGGTCAACTCAGACAGTCATTTGATTGTGATGCCCGTCTTTACCATTTTTAGTGATGATCCAAACCTTTTTCTACAGTTCATCGTTCTCTGAGAGCAGACTCATGCCCCGAAATAATATGACTTGCAACTTATGGACAGCTTCATGATCCGCTTAGCGATAATGGTTCTGGCGACTTTCTTTTTGCACTCAGAAGTTGTCGAAAGCCAGCAACACAGGTACGACAGAGACTACCCACAAATAGGCTACTCCTCGCTGACTCCCACAGACAGAGTCCAAAAACTTGGCCAGTTGTTGGAAACCCAGAAAGACATTCTGCAATTTGAAAATGAAAACGGATACCTAAAATCGATTTTGAGTGAGCTCAACATTTCTACCAATTCACAAACCCTCGTGTTTTCTAAAACCAGCATAAATGCTAGGCTAATCACTCCGGGAACACCAAGAGCAATCTATTTTTCAGATGATGTCTACGTAGGTTGGGTACAAGGCAGTGAATCCCTTGAAATCGCTGCCACTGACCCAGACCTGGGGATGGTTTTCTACACTTTAGCTCAAGAAAAAACCGATAATCCTCAAATTAAAAGACAGACCTTTCTTTGCCTGGAATGTCACGACACATACGGATTGACTGGCGGAGGAGTGCCACGACTTTTAATGGGATCTGGCACGACTGATGAATACGGCCGTTCAGCAAGCCACGAAGGATGGAGACTTACCGATCACCAAACCCCACTAGAGCAACGATGGGGTGGCTGGTATGTGACTGGAGAACATAACAATCAGGAGCACCTGGGAAATTCTATCATAACAACCTCTGGATCAAGAATTCTGGCCCAAGACAACATAAATAAAATTGCAACTCTTGATGGACTAATTGTTGACAATCGACACCTAGTTGAAACCAGTGATATAATCGCTCTCATGCTCCTAGAGCACCAAATTCACATTCAGAATCTTTTAACCCGCCTACAATGGGAAGCAAGCAACAATCTCGACTTGGAGTTGCTAGATCAAAAGATCCTTTCAGCTTCTGAGAAGCTACTGGAGGGGATGTTTATGGTCGGCGAGGCTCAAATAATGGGACCCCTTTCCGGTGATCCTCAATTCCAAAAAGACTTTGAAACTAAAGGGCCCTATGATCGGAAGATGCGATCACTGCGTCATCTGAATTTACAAACTAGACTATTCCAATACCCTCTCAGCTACATGATTTATTCCACAACTTTTGAGGCACTGCCAAAACCTCTTAGACATCACCTTTTCAGCAGAATCTGGGAAGTTCTAATCGGCCTAGATCGCTCTAAATCATTTGAACATTTATCCTCTGCTGACCGAAGTGCAATCCTAGAAATCCTGAGGAGCACCAAGAGTGATTTTAGAGACTGGCAAAGAACAAGGATGAAACAATCATCGCCCAACGACTCCTGAGGAGAAGTACCCCATGAAAAGCTATCCCAAAACATCTAGAACCGTCCTGATTATAGGCTTGTGTTACTTGTTACAAGCTTGTAGCTCATCAGAAGATTCTGCTAAACAATTCCCTATTGATGTCATGGAGCTCACTGTCACTGATATTCAGAATGCGTACTCATCTGGGCACTATTCTGCGATAGATCTCACCCAAGCTTTCCTGGATCACATCGCTCTCTACGAGAACACCTACAATTCATTTATTTCTATGAATCCCAATGTCATGGACATGGCGTCAACTTTAGACGCAGAGCGCAAAGCTGGAAAAATCCGCAGTGCCTTACATGGAGTCCCTATAGTAATAAAAGACAACATAGACCAGGAGGGCTTGGTTACCACCGCTGGCTTTTCTGGATTCAGTGCGGCCACTGGAGGCATTGACATGATCCCAGGAGATGATGCTGCTGTTGTGGAAAGGTTGCTCGAAGCGGGAGCCATTATTCTCGGTAAAACAAACTTGCCAGATTTTGCAGGTGATGGAACACGCACCAAAAGCTCGGTCAGTGGCACAACTCTTAACGCATATGATGTAACCAAAGCCCCTGGCGGATCAAGCGGGGGAACGGCCACCGCCGTCAATGCTAGTTTTGCCGTACTAGGGCTGGGGACCGAAACAGGAGGATCAATACAGAACCCAGCGGGAGCACAAGCTTTGGTAGGAGTTAAGCCCACTTTTGGACTAGTTCCATTGGAAGGTGTCGTGCCAATCAATGCAACGTATATAGATGTGGTCGGACCATTGGCAAAAACTGTTTACGACGCTGCTATAACTCTTGATATTATCGCAGGGCCTTCCCATGAGGATCTTGCGACGTTTGCTTCAGTCGGTAAAACACCTCCCAATGGTTACACCGACGGACTCACTCAAACTACCCTAGAAGGAAAACGGTTCGGTTCAGTTGGGGTTGGCTGGAGAAGCCAGTGGTTACCTCTGCATCCTGATACCGAAACATTGTATCAGGACGCCCTGAATGTGCTAAGAATGCGAGGCGCGACTATAGTGGATGATCCCTTCCAAGACAGTGAATTTGTTGAACTGTATGGGAGTCGTCCTAGGGTTCCTTCTGTAGGGCCTCACGACATGATGGTTTACATGCAAGGACTGGGCGACTCGTCTCCCTTCAGTAATATACAAGAATGGGAGGAATTGACGGGACAAAAATTTCGCGAAGGCAGAGTGCAAGTTCCACCAACAAGACCTAGTTCGACAGAGGAAGGAGACGCCTTTCAGGCTTGGCGAAAGCAGATGCGCAGCCTTTACAGAGAAGTACTAGAGAACTCTGAGCTCGATGGGCTTTTTTTTCCGCAAGCTGGTGCACCTATTAGGAATCTCATAGAGGATCCTGAACGTCCCGACTATAGCCCTAATAATCATCCGGAGCTAGCAAGCAATATTATTAATGAAATAGGGGTTCCAGTTGTGACGGTTCCCTTCACCTATTATTCGGACGGAACACCTTTTGTAGTTGTATTCATTGGAGACATGTGGACAGAAAAAGAACTGCTAGGTTACGCACACGACTTTGAACAAACCACTCTAGGAAGAATACCTCCATCACTAGTACCTACACGATGATTTGATATCTCATAAATTCGTTCGACTTGCAAATCGTACTCTATAATTCGCATAATGAGAATCACTGGCACTCGTTTAGTGTCCCACACCTACAGGAGAAATGAGCGAAATGATGCAATTCAACATTCGAGCCAAACTCATAAATTTATTCGCTATAGCTACAATCCTTGTCGTAACTCCTGTTGATCTCTCAGCTACCTGGTCAGTGATAGCTGTAGATGCGAGAACAGGAAGAGTAGTCATTGCTTCCGCAACATGTGTTCCTCAAGCCAGGCTTATACGAGGAGACGCCACTGGACTGATGAATATCCAAGCGATCGTAATACCTGGAATTGGAGTCGCTGCTGCACAAGCTGGAGTGGATCGCACCCGACAGAACCAAAAGCTCATCTATGCTGAAATGAAGAAAGGAACTGATCCAGCAACAATCGTTGAGATGTTGAGTGATGATCCCGACTTCCAGAGACGTCAATTTGGAATTGTAGATCTTACCGGGCGAATGGCTGGATTTTCTGGATCCAGCAACAACGCCGCCTCCCTCTCTGTGCAAGGACGTTTACCTGATCAGGATATTTATTTCTCCATCCAGGGTAACATTCTAGCATCAGATGATGTCGTCTACGAAGCAGTTTTCCGCTTTATGAGTGCTGAAGGCACACTCACTGATCGAGTCATGGCTGCAATGGAAGGAGCGGATGAAGCAGGTGGAGACGTGCGCTGTACCTGCGAAACTGAACCCATCGTAGAAGCCCCATGTCATGGCCGCAACGCCCATGTCGCTTACATCTTAGCCGCTGATTCTTCTGATCAAGAAGGAGAGAGCTTCAATGATGGGCAGTACGCAATGTTTATAGATGTCACTGACCAAAATATCCTACCCCATGAGGATGGTAATCCTGTGCTGACTCTAAGGCAGCGATATGGTGCCTGGAAAGCCAGTCGCACAGAACCATAAAAAATCATCTAATACTTCCTAGAAATCACTTTCAATGGATTAAGTGAATGCCCCATCGATTGAGGATTCTCTTCGAGTCATTGCTTGTGCTTGAAACAATAGAGAGCTTCAAGGCTATGAAAAATACCCTAGCAGGCTTCTTCCCCAAGTCCCGGAGAAGGCATAGAACTACATGAAAACATCAACATTCTGGTTAGTAATTTGAATCAAGAAAAACCTTCAGACTTAGTAGTAATCTTTGCTCTGTGGCTACTAGTCTTTGCCTCGAGCAGTCAAATCATGGTCATATCCCCTATTCTCCCCCAGATAGGGACACAACTTAATATTCCCACTTCGGCTTTGGGCAGCCTTGTTTCGGTCTACACACTTATGGTTGGAAGTCTTGCCATCATATCGGGACCCATTTCAGATAAGATTGGTAGACGCCGCATACTCCTTCTAGGTACTACCTTAATGACCTGTGCACTCATAATGCACCATTTCGTAGTTGGCTACTATTCTTTCCTGCTTGTCCGTATCCTCTCTGGCATAGCTGGAGGAATCCTAAGTGGCAGCGCTGTTGCGTATATTGGAGATTTTTTTCCATACAATAGAAGAGGTTGGGCGACTGGATGGGTCATGAGTGGAATGGCTTTTGGCCAAATTGCTGGTATACCTCTAGGAATACTTTTAGCAAGCCAGTACGGATTCAAGTTTCCTTTTTACATGTTTGCCCTCGCCATGGGAATGACATCAATTCTCATCTGGCTCCGAATTCCTCAGCCTGATGTTGAGTTGTCACAAGAACCTTTGACTATTAGGAAATCCGCAAATACATACCGTAATATGCTCAAACAAAGGGAAATTGCTGCTGCTGCAGTAGCTTACTTCATGATGTTCATGGGACTCTCTTTTTTCATAATTTACTTACCTTATTGGTTAGCAGAATCGCTCAACGCCTCCCCACAACTGATTGCAACAATGTTCATCGTTGGAGGTTTGGCCAACGTACTAACAGGCCCCCAAGCGGGAAAATTGTCGGATCGTATCGGAAGAAAAACCATCGTAATAGTTTCCAATCTAGGATTGTCTTTGGTAATGGTCTGTGCGACAGTTTTCACCAGAGAATTGTGGTTGGCATACCCTCTCTATTTTATAATAATGGTATTGGTAGCCATGAGAATAAGTCCATTTTCTGCCTTACTTACTGCCTTGGTAAGTGATAGTAACCGTGGTGCCTTGATGAGTCTTACGGTAGCACTCGGACAATTTGGATTTGCAATAGGAGGCACTCTGGCTGGTCCTCTGTATACTAATTTTGGCTATCAAAGCAGCTCACTGGTGGGTGCTTTGGCCATGCTCATTACTGCTGGAGTAATCCATACCCTTGTCCCCGAACCAGACATTAACTAATAAGTACTTTGACTCAGCTTATTAGCGAGTATAGCCACTTCAGGCCATAACCCATTACAATTATGAACCGATAAACGATTCGTTTAATTTCTGCTGCATTGAACTAATAAATGGAGATACCCCTTGGGCGCATCACCAAGACTAAAGTTTGAACGGAAAATCACTGAAGTTGAAGAACAGATCGAGAAATTGCTCGAACAGTCTGAAACCAATGAGTTTGACGTTGCGGGCGAACTCAAAGAACTGCAGAAGAAACTTCATTCCTTGAGGCAAACTACCTACCAAAACTTGACTCCAATGGAGCAAGTCCAAATGGCTAGACACCATAAGAGACCCTACACGTTGGATTATATCCATAGAATCTTCGAGGGCTGGATCGAATTGCACGGTGACAGAAAATTCCGAGACGATGAAGGTATAGTCGGAGGATGGGCCAAAATCTCTGGCACTTCTGTGATGGTCATTGGCCATCAAAAGGGTAGAAACATGAAGGAAAATCTCAGACGTAACTTCGGCATGTGCCATCCCGAAGGCTACCGAAAAGCCCTTCGCTTAATGAGGCTAGCAGAAAAATTTGCTCGGCCTGTCATAACCTTCATAGATACACCTGGTGCCTACCCAGGAATTGGATCGGAGGAAAGGGGAATTTCAGAAGCTATAGCTTACAACCTTAGAGAAATGTCGAACTTACGAACTCCCATGTTGTCAATCGTAATCGGAGAAGGTGGCTCTGGTGGCGCATTAGGAATTGGAGTCACTGATAGAATACTCATGCTGGAGCACTCCGTATACTCGGTAATCAGCCCTGAAGGTTGTGCCGCTATTTTGTGGAGAAGCGCTGACTATAAGAAAGAAGCCGCTAAAGCCTTGAAGCTCACTTCCAAAGACCTGCTGGAGCTACAGATAGCTGATGAAGTCATACCTGAGCCAGTGGGTGGAGCGCATTCTGATTGGGATGTGGCTTCAGAAAATGTAAAAGAAGCCATCCAACGCAATCTTGGCGACTTAGAGCACGTTGACATAGATGACCTTCTTTCTAATAGATGGGCCAAGTACGAATCCATGGGCCAGTGGAAAGAAAGTCCTTCCGACCAAGACGACTCTCTTAACAAATGAAGACATTGGAATAATGAGTAATTTCGCCGAAGTGAAATTCAAGGGAACACGAAAAGAATATTTCACCTATGACAAGCTAAAAATCAAGAATGGTTTACAGGTAGTGGTCCAGTTAGAGGACGGCCAAGACTACGGAGAAGTAACAGCGATAGGTGAGATCGCTGAAAGAAAGTGCGGGTCATCAAGCGGTTGTGCCACACCTTTGCCCAAAAATTCCATCCTAAGAATTGCTCGTGCAAGTGACAAACTCAAAACAAAAACACTCAGACAAGATGAAGAAAGGGTTCGTAAAGAGACACGAAGACTAGTAAAGAAACACGAATTGGAAATGAAGATTGCCGAAGCCGAGTGGAGATTCGATAAAAAAAAATTGGCGATCTATTTCACCGCTGATCAAAGAGTGGATTTCCGTAAATTAGTTCGTGAATTAGCAAAGACTTTTAGGACCCTTATTGAACTAAAACAAATCGGAGTGCGAGATGAAGCTGCACTTCTCGGAGGCGTAGGACGTTGTGGAAGGGAATTGTGTTGCTCCACATGGCTACCAGAACTGAAGCCAGTAAGCTTGAAACTAGCAAAAGATCAATCTTTAAGCCTTAATCCATCGCAAATATCAGGTTGCTGTGGGCGTCTGATGTGTTGTCTGATCTACGAGCACAAAACATATGTGGACGCAAGACGTAGGTTCCCAAGAGAGGGAAAAACACTTCAAACAGCTATTGGTAAAGAATTGGTGCGATCAGTAGATATACTAGCCGAAACGGTGACACTCACTTCCAAAGACGGACAAAAGCGAACCGTGTTACTGAACGACCTAGAACTTGAGAATGCCAGGCGTTCGAAATGAAACCCTACTATCTGACTACTCCAATTTACTATGCTTCTGGAGAACCACACATTGGCCATGCCTATACAACCATACTGACCGATACATTGGCACGCTATGGTCGGCAAACTGGTACTGATGTCACATTCCTTACTGGTACCGATGAACATGGGCAAAAAATGAAGGAAGCTGCTGCTGACAAAAAGACGAGTCCCAAAGAGTTGGCTGACAAAATGGCTGAAGGCTTCAAGAAAGCATGGATAGATTTAGACATTTCATTCGATCGATTCATACGCACTACCGATCAAGCCCATGTTGACCTTGTTCAAGATATTTTGATTCGACTCTGGGAAAACAAGGAGATTTATTCAGATATATACAGTGGTTGGTATTGTATCCATGAGGAGAGATACTGGACCTCCAGGGAGGTGGGAGGACAGCAACTCTGTCCGGACTGCAAGAGACCGGTCGAATACGTTGAGGAGACAAATTACTTTTTTCGAATGGGGAAATACCAGGAACGACTGCTTAGCCACATAAACAAGAACCCTAATTGGATTATTCCTAAAACACGTAGGAACGAAGTCTTAGGATTCCTGAATAAACCACTCGAAGATCTATCTATATCTAGACCAAAAAAGCGTCTGGACTGGGGAATTACATTGCCATTCGACGAATCTCACGTTTGTTATGTTTGGGTAGATGCTCTATTCAGTTACGTAACAGGTTCAAGCTTTCCTAGCGAATCGACTAAAGGCCCAGAATATAATTGCTGGCCAGCGGATCTTCAGGTGGTCGGAAAAGATATATTAACTACTCATTCGGTGTATTGGCCCACTTTGTTAATGGCGAGCAATCTCCCTCTTCCTAAAAAGATCTTAGCCCACGGGTGGTGGCTCAGTGAAGATGCCAAGATGTCGAAATCAATGGGCAATGTCATAGACCCTCTACAGTTGAAAGAACAATTCGGAACAGATGCTGTTCGCTGGTACCTATTGAGAGATATGCCGACAGGCTCAGACGCCACCTTCACTAAAGAAAGGTTTAATACTAGGTACGAAGAACTGGCCAATGTGCTAGGCAACCTAGCTAGCAGAACAATATCTATGATCGCTAAATACAAGCTCGGAGTACTTCCCAGTAAAACGGAGACTGACCTAAAAGAAGAACTCAAAGAAACACTACATAAATTCAAACAGCATATGGAAGAACTTCAGGTGCATTCTGCCTTAGATGTGGCAATGGACCTAGCAAGAAAAGCTAATGCCTATATCGATCAGAAAGAACCCTGGGCGCTGGCTAGAGACACAGCACAAGTACAATCTTTGGACACCACCCTAGCCACGCTACACAGAATACTGACACTATTGACAATCTTGCTTTTCCCTGTGATGCCCGAGAAAATGAGTGAGCTAGCTAGGCGTCTTGGACTAAGTACAGTGCCTACGCTTAATAACTTCGACGTGATACTGTCTGAGAGATCAAAGGTAGAAGAAGGAAGTCCACTTTTTCCGAAAGATATTCTTTGATACCCAACACTTCCCAGAGATACCCTAGATAACCTAGATTAGGTTAGATATGATAAGTTGATTTCGGTGACCTTGATTCTCACTATGGTCACCCTGGAAAGAAAAAAACGGAGTCGGACATGAGAAGAGGTAACCTTTTGCATACAGCTTTGCTGGCTGTACTGGTTTCGGCATGTGGCCCTACCCCAGTTGTAATCACAGCCGAATTGAGCGAAGAAAGTGCAACAGAAGGCACAGTGGTAACATCACTTGGCGATCTTGAAATTCGTCTATTTCCTTTTGACCGTGACGCAATCTTCGATTCGTTAACGGCCTCGGCTCCTCGCCCTGAACCTCCGATCCCCGACTCGGTTCTCGAGGCAGTCAATGAAGTAGCTGCAGCGCAAGAAGAATGGCGCAATGCAGAAGCTAGGTGGGGGGTTCTTCGGGATACACTTCAAGCTCTAGGCACAGCTCTAGAAGGATTGAGTAGAGGGCAGGCACAGTATCGGTTGCTCTTCAATGACTTCCAGGACCTGGAAGCCGAATACAATCGTCTAGACAGGGCAAATGCAGCAGCCTTTAACAGGTTTGACGACTTACAGAAAGCTTCGATAGTTGCAGAACAAGAAATCACACTGCTACGAGAAGAATGGGCAGACGAAGCTTTTGCTGATGTAAACCAAATTATGATGATGCAAACGAGGGAATCTGGGCTAGAGATACTCTACGATACCACTGATGCAAGTGGAGTTGCTACTCTTGAGGTTAAAGATGGGGCTTATTGGGTGGTTGCTACCTACGAAAAACCCTACTCGGAACTCTATTGGAATTATCCGGTCATGATTGAAGGAGAAATGGAACCGATTCGGTTGACCACTGAAAACGCTACTGAAAGGCCTAAATTCTAGGGTAATCCCTTTCAGTGATTTTGGAGGACAGAAGGGCTCCAGGAACTCTACGATCGATTCCTTGAGCCCTTTTGCATCCCTATAGGGAGATCCCAATCACCACAGCAAACCAGCACAAAGTCAAACGCGACAATGTCACCAGAGCTATCTGGGGGATCATCCCCTGTTGTGGAAAATCCCGTCGTATGGGTACATCCAAACCAATGCTCAGAATTGGAAATCAAACGTTCTTAGAACACGCCATCTTTACCCTTAAGAGGGGAGGATGTGAAAGGGTTTTAGTCTGCTTACCCGATAAACACGGCCCACTAGCGGCAAAAACATTACAAGCAGGAGGCCACGTCATACAAAATACTGATCCAGAGAAAGGACCTATCTCATCCCTGCAAATAGGAATCAAACACTTGATGCCTGAAATTGAAAGGGTTTTGTTTTGTCCAGTTGATTACCCTTTAATTAAGGTTAAAACTGTCCAGAAATTGGTTGATCATTTTCAAAAAACCGATGCACCTCTAACTTTTCCAGTTTACAAGAATGAAAGAGGCCACCCTGTCATCTTCCACAGAAAGCTTTTTGGAAAACTCCTTGAAGATGACCTTCCTGAAGGAGCTCGCACAGTCGTTCTAGAAAATCTCTCCCATGCACACCCAGTAAACACAGAAGATAATGGTGTTGTGATAGACATTGATGATATGGCCACCTATCGGCAACATTTTCCTGATGAGTATCGCAATCGTTTTAGTGCCAGATGATCTGCCAGAACAGGGCACCCTTGAGTGCCGAAGAAGCTACTAAAGAAGTTATTCTGGCGAGGCAACGTCAGGAAGCAATCGCACTAGTCCTCCTCACTAGTGGACCCAGTAAAACTCTAGGTCAAAGAATTGCAGTTAAAAGATCGCAGGATGGCACGCTGAGCGTAACAGGCTCATTTGAGGAAAAGGAAATTAACGATAGGGCAATATCCCTAGCAGAATCCTCACTTGGTTCAAGACGCTCTGAAGATCTACAAAAAAGTGAAGTGACCACAGCTTCAGGACAAACTTACACACTATTTGTCGAAACATACCGCCCCAAACCCGAATTGATCATTGTTGGGGCTGGGCACATAGCCCAACCCTTATGTTCGACAGGCATCCTGTTGGGATTTAAAGTCACCATAATTGACGATAGAAAGGAATTCGTCACTGAAGCCCGTTTCCCAGATGCCCATCGATTGATAGAAGTGGATTTCAACGACCCGTTTAAGGATATATCGATTAGTCTCAATAGTTATTTTGTTCTCGTTACTAGAGGACATAAATACGATTTTGAATGTCTTCGGTTCCTCCTAAAAAATGATATCGAAGCTGGTTACATAGGCATGATCGGAAGTAGGCGTCGTATAAGGGCAGCTTTCATCCAACTAGTAAACGATCAGATTGATCCAAAACGAATTTCCCAGATTAGAGCACCCCTAGGACTGGATTTAGGAGCAGAGACGCCAGCAGAAATCGCGATAGCCATAGCAGCAGAACTTGTCTTGCTATCTAGAAAAGGGGATGGTACTCCTTTAAGCGAAAAAGAAAATATTTTCAATCGATTTTTTGACCACAAATAGGATTATCTCGTGAAGCACAAAGATCAAGATCTCCATCAAGAAATACTAAATAAAACGGAAGAAGGAAGAACTGTAGCATTGGCTACAGTGGTAGCTACCAAAGGTTCAGTCCCTCGAAAAACTGGAGCGAAAATGTTGGTAGATCCTGGACATGAATTAGTTGGCACGGTAGGGGGAGGTTGTGGAGAAGGCGAAGTAATCGAAATAGCACATCAGGTCATTGAATCAGGAAAACCTCAGATGGTGCATGTCGATTTGACCGAGGACATTTTGTCCCTAAGCCCAGCAGTTTGTGGGGGTACAATGGAAGTATTTGTAGAGGCAATCAAACGCCAAGATGTCGAATAAACATCACCTACCACTCATTCATCTTCATTATCATAGGCCCCCCGATCGAGAACAAATCTACCAACAATATCTGATCGCTGAGGAAGCAGAAGCACACGTAACATTATCCACTGATTTAACGATAGACACACCCGCCAGGATAAAAGGTGAAACAGTTTTGGAAGTAGGATCCAAGATCATATGGTTCACCTTTCCAAACACTTGGCACGACATAGGGCTATTCCACAAATCTGACGGAACATTCACGGGGATCTATGCTAATATTATCACACCCCTCAAACAACTATCACCGTTTGTTTGGGAAACAACGGATCTGTTCTTGGATGTCTGGATCAATTCGAGAAAGGAATTCTTTGTCCTTGATGAAGATGAGTTTACACTAGCAAAGAGGAATAAATGGATCTCTTCAACAATCGCAAGTAACGCAATCAGTGAATCGAAACGCTTGGCTGAAGGATACCTAGACGGAACGTGGCCTCCACCTTTTATATTCGAGTGGAACCTAGCACGTGCACTTCAGCTACTAAAGTGATAGACATCTAAAAAATTAAAGTTTCCCTCTACTCCAATCCTTCATCCTCAGCCATCAACCTATCAATTGTTTCCGCTATTGCAGAAAATTCATTCCATCTGCTGACTCTGACAGCTGGACTGCTACCTCGATTCACTAGGATGCTGGGTGTTCCCATTATCCCCAATTCTATACCCAACCGCAAATTAGCGCTTACTACATCAGCATATTGTTCACTGGCTAAACAGGAAGCAAAATCATCCACATCTAGACCGATTTCATCTGCGATACTTTCAAAAGCACCCATGGGAGGAGACCCGCTGACAGCCCATGCCGACTGCCTGGCAAACAACCGGTTGTGAAAGTTCCAATATGAATCCCTGTTTTGGTCTAGCGCACACCTGGCCGCCCTGTGTGCTAAGAATGAGTGGTTATGCCTTGGATAATCATAGAAAACGAAACGAGCAATACCCGATTCAACATACTGCATATCGATCTGTGGCTTTATAAGAGATGCAAAGTCCTGACAGGCGGGACACTGGTAGTCTCCAAACTCCATAATAGTGATAGGGGCATCAGGATCACCAAGTTCGATCCCTTTTGCCATCTCGACAAAAGCCTCAATTCCTCCTAGCTCTTCCATCTCCCCTGTGATGATGCTCTCTGTAGGTTGCAAGGCTGCAGAACTAGATCCCAATCCATTACCTGTCAGCATCCACATAGCACCAGCAACCATTAGCACCCCTGCCCCCAGGATAAAAACTGTTCTTTTTTGATTTTTATTTTTCCGGTCAGTCACAGGTCCAAACTCCTTAAGCGTAATAGGATCCCTCTAAAATAGTCCCAAATCTTCTTTTTCTAAGGTTCTCCCTTCAAAGATGGTTATTTGCTGACAGTACTGCAATCACCTTGTTAGTAAATCGGCAACCTTATCGACTTGAGAAAAATCATCGAAAACCATGTCGGCACCGACTTCCATTAAATCTTGTTTTGTAAACCTTCCCGTGGCAACTCCTACAGTCCTAGTACCTTCCGCTTGTCCACAAAGGACATCTCTGGGAGTGTCACCGATTACCAGAACTGATTCTTTCTGGAAATCGACTCCCCATTTTTCTCGAGCCCGATCCAATGCTACAGCTGGCAGAAGATTTCGGTTTTCAGAATCTGATCCATACCCACCTACAGAAAAATACTTCGCTAAACGGGCTGATTTCAGCTTAATCTGAGCTCCGCGATAGATATTTCCCGTAACCAAGCCCAAAGCCACACTTTGATTTCGTTCCAAGTTCAAGAGAAGCTGTTCAACTCCTGGTAGTAACACAGTAGGGCTTCCAGTAATTCTGGCTTCCAGTTCTATCACATACCTATCCCAAAGCCTAGATAAACCCTCTTCTATGACAACATCGGAGAATCCAACTTCTTTCAAAAGATCTCGAGCAATTCGGGGATCTGTCTTTCCAGAAAAGTCATAGTCTTGTGCGTTCCCTAGTCTGCCAAAAGTATCTAACACAGCCACTTCGAAGGCTTCCTTGGCTGGACCTCCCGTGACTAGCGTCCCATCAATGTCAAACAGGATTAGCGTGGTCATTTCTATAGATTAGCTATCATACCTGGATCGGTATTCCCTCCGCTTACTATCGCCACAACTGTTCGCCCATTACTCTGGACCCTCCCACTTCTAAGAGCGGCTACCGTCGCAGCCCCAGAGAATTCGACAACCAAACGTTCTTGACCGAATAGAAACTTTGCAGCTTCTCTTATTTCGCTGTCTTCAACCAATACCACTTCATCAACGAATTCTCTTACATGGGCAAAAGTCTGATCTCCAGATCGAACTGGAAGCAAACCGTCCGCTATGGAATCGACTTGTGGCAGGACCACTGGTTCTCCTGCATCGATGGCAGCCTTCATAGACGCTCCACCGACGGGCTCGACTCCTACTATTTCGACATCAGGCCTCAGTCTTCTTATGGCGGCGGCAGAGCCGCTGCAAAGCCCTCCTCCTCCTATTGGAGCCAGAACCACATCAAAATCATCACAATCTTCAGCAATCTCCAGGCCTGTAGTACCCTGTCCAGCGATTATTTCCGGTGCATCATAAGGAGGAACAATAGAAAGACTCTCTTGCGCAGCGATGGATTCGGCTCGAATCCTTCTTTCCGTTGATGTCGTCCCCTCAAGAATTACTTCAGCTCCTAACCGGACTGCACCATCTCTTTTTATCTGTGGAGCATTCACTGGCATAACGACTACTGCCCTAACCCCATGCAATTGTGCTGCCAACGCTACTGCTTGGGCATGATTCCCCGATGAGTAGGTGATGACACCGTGGGATCTTATTTCATATGGAATTTGAGCTACAAAATTGTACGCACCCCGTATCTTAAAAGATCCTGTGCGCTGAAGTGATTCCAACTTTAAAAAAGCTTTACCTTGCAACTCACTACTTAGGGCCGCTGCATTATATAGAGGAGTTCGAACAACCACAGACTTAATACGCTCATGAGCTTCTCGTATAAGCCTCAGATTCACCAGGTCGGGCTTACTCATCCTCAATCGGATCCTCATCCTGAATAATTCTAGCAACATCCATGACCACGTCGCCATCATCAAGATTTACAAGCCGTACGCCTTGAGTCGCTCGACCAATGACTCCGATTTGATCGACAGGCTGCCTATTTATCACTCCGTTACGAGTTATAAACATCAATTGATCCTGAGGTGCTACAGATTTGATGGCGACCACTTTACCCGTACGCTTGTTAGTTTTGAGGTTTATGACACCCTTCCCACCTCGATTAGTAAGTCTATAGGCATCTATGTCGGTACGCTTACCCATTCCTCCTTCGGATACGACCAAAAGAGTCGCGTCTTCACTTTCCACCACTACCATCCCGACAACCTTATCTCCCTTGTCTAGACGGACCCCAAGAACTCCAGCCGCAGTTCGTCCCATTGAACGAACCCTTGTTTCATTAAACCGGATCGCCTTTCCATTCCTCGTGGCCAAAATCACTTCATTCGACCCACCAGTTATTCTAACGTCCATCAGTTCATCTCCATCACTTATAGTGATAGCGTTCAAACCCACAGACCTAACGTTTCCATAAGCAGCTAGGGGTGTCTTCTTAGTCCTGCCACCTCTTGTACAGAACATTAAATAACGATCCTCTGAAAACTCCCGTACTGGTACTACAGAGGCAATTTCATCGTTGGGATCGATATTCAGAAGGTTCACAATCGATTTTCCTCTAGAATGGCGTTTGGCTGATGGAATCTGCCAAACTTTCAGCCAATGACATTTACCAGAACGAGTGAAAATCATTAGGTACTGATGAGCTGATGCTAGGAAAACATGCTCTACCCAATCTTCGTCTTTAGTTCCCATCCCCTTTAGACCTCTGCCTCCCCGACGTTGAGCCCTATAAGTGTCTATCTCAGTCCTTTTGAGATAACCCTGGTGAGAAAATGTGATTACCATTTCTTCATCAGCAATCAAGTCTTCCTCCACCAATGATCCCGCCCCACCAATGATCTCACTCCTGCGATCATCTCCATATTTTTCCGCTACATAGCTCAATTCATCGGAAATGATTTCCATGCGAAGCCCTCTATCATCCAGAATCTTTCGCAAACCTTTTATCTTTTCTTGTACTTCTCTTAGCTCCGTATTTAACTTCTCCATTTCCAGCCCAGTCAATCTAGAAAGTCTCATGTCTAGGATTGCTTTGGCTTGACGTTCTGAGAGTTTGAAGGATTTCTGTAGAGCTTCCGATGCTTTGGCTGAGTCGGCTGATCCTCTGATTATCTTAATCACCTTATCGATATTATCGACAGCGATCTTTAGACCTTCAAGAACATGTTCTCTCTCCTCTGCCTTATTCAAGTCGAAAGTAGTCCTTCGAACAACCACAGTATGACGGTGATCGATGAAATGCTCGAGAATTTTTCTCAACGAGAGAACACGTGGTTCTCCATCTACCAAAGCCAGCATATTTGCACCAAAGCTCGACTGCATCTGAGTGTGCTTGTAGAGTTTATTCAACACAATCGCTGGTATAGTATCCCTCTTCAGGTCTATTACTATCCGCAGTCCATCCCTGTCAGATTCGTCTCTTATATCTCTGATTTCAAATATCTTCTTGTCTCGCACCAATTGAGCAGTTTGTTCTATCAGTCTCGACTTATTGACCATAAACGGGATCTCAGTCACGATAATACTCTCCGAACCTGTATCGGATTCTTCAATCTCCGTACGAGCCCTCATGAGTATCCTGCCACGCCCTTCTTTGTATGCAGCCTCTATACCATCGGTCCCACAGATGAACCCCCCCGTAGGAAAATCTGGACCTTTCACTATTTCAAAAAGGTCTTGATCTGAAGTCTCCTTATCTTCAATCAATGCTTTGGCAGCAGCAACTATTTCTCTGAGATTATGTGGAGGAATGTTAGTGGCCATACCAACTGCTATTCCTGAACTACCATTGACTAACAGGTTAGGTATCTTCGCTGGCAGCACCGTTGGTTCTTCTAGCCTGGCGTCAAAGTTGGGAGCGAAACTGACAGTGTCCTTGTCGATATCTTCCAGCATTTCAACTGCTGGTGAAGTCATACGAGCTTCTGTATACCTGTAAGCCGCAGCTCTATCTCCATCTATCGAACCGAAATTTCCCTGTCCGTCCACAAGGGGATAGCGTAAAGAAAAATCTTGAACCATTCTCACGAGGGCATCGTAAACAGCGCTATCACCATGAGGATGATATTTACCTAGTACTTCACCGACCACAGTCGCACATTTTTTGTAAGCCCTGCCCGGAGTTAATCCGAGACCACTCATTGCATACATGATACGTCGGTGAACTGGCTTCAATCCGTCTCTAACATCAGGAAGAGCCCTCTGGACAATTACACTCATCGAATAGTCGATGAAAGATTCCCGCATTTCGTCTTCGATAAGACGCTCTAAAACTTTTTCTCCGTCTACTATGAGATCGTCATTTGCCATTTACAAATCCCCAGAGGAAGCCAGACCCACGCATTGATTCCGTCCACAATCGCAATTCAGTATACTACCAACCAGACGGTCCGTTTCCCTTTTGACTGCTCAGGATCTTTAACGGCTATTTGCAACTTTATAGCGATTTCACCAGCAAAGAAAAATCCTTAGTGACCTCTTCTGATTTTATATCCAGAGCCCCTATTACAGACACTGCCTAAGTCCCTTGAAAATAACGCAGAAATGGCTTAACCACAAGTAAAATGTACTACAGGTATTTGTTCAGATTCTGGGACTCATATCCTCAATATAACGTTTAGTATTGAGCCATCTAAATCTGCCGCAAAAAACGTGATTGATTTTTTCACGTTGACTTAATCAAACTGGTAACACTGCATGTAAATATTCCCCTGTGATGCTTTCGGAATTACTCACTATTGCTTCGGGCGTACCCTCAGCCACTACTCGTCCGCCAGTGGGTCCAGCACCAGGTCCCATATCTATAACCCAATCAGCGATTTTAATGACGTCGATATTATGCTCAATCATGAGAACAGAATTCCCCAAGTCTACCAATCGGTTCAATACAACCAATAACTGTTTCACATCAGCGCCTGAAAGACCGGTGGTGGGCTCGTCAAGAACGTAAAGATTGCGTGACTTTCCTTTTGCTGTCGAGGTCAATTCCCTCGCTATTTTGAGCCTCTGCGATTCGCCACCTGACAGAGTGTTAGCAGGTTGTCCTAACTGTAAATACCCTAATCCCACCTCTTGTAGGATCCACAGGATCTTTCCAATCTTCCTGTTCTGAGCAAAAAATTGAATTGCTTCATCGATGGTCAGGCCAAGGATTTGGGCGACATTTAAACCCTTAAGAGTCACCTCGAGCACCTCTGGTCTGTAACGATAGCCACGACAAGAGTCGCAAACTACATAGATATCAGGCATGAAAATCATCTCCACTTTTACCTGACCCGCCCCCTTGCATTCGTCACAGCGACCACCGCTAACATTGAAGGAGAAGTGCCCCGCAGTGTACTCCCGCTCTTGTGATAGAGGCTGTACTGCAAGAATTTTTCGAATTTCGCCCCACACTTTAATATATGTAGCTGGATTAGACCTAGGAGTGCGTCCGATGGGAGACTGATCTACCAAGACGATTTCATCAATTGCTTCCGTACCTTCTATGCTTCGAATTGCTTTGATATTTTCGTTCAGCAAAATCTCTTTTCGCTTTTTTAAGTCCCACCGAACCGCCTTGTAAATTATGTCATGTACCAAAGTTGACTTCCCAGATCCAGACACCCCTGTCACAACCGTTATTGTTTCGAGCGGAATTTTAACATCCACATCTACCAAATTATGCAGAGTCGCACCGTATACTCTCAACTGAGAGAGGCTCGCGGGCCTTCTTGACTTCGGTAACGCAATGTCAGTTTTCCCTGAAAGAAACTTTCCAGTGACACTATCAGCATTACAGAGATCCTGAGGGGTGCCTTCAAAAACTAAATCTCCCCCTTCCCTCCCAGATCCAGGACCCAGCTCCACTACATAATCTGACTGCATGATAGCTAAAGAATCATGTTCCACTACCAACACTGTATTACCAACATCCCTCAGTTTTCCTAAGAGATTTAGCAAGCTACCAATGTCCTTGGGGTGCAAGCCTACTGTTGGTTCATCTAATACATATAAAGTGTCTACGAGCTGCGATCCCAAAGAATTAGCGAGGCCTATTCTTTGGGATTCTCCGCCTGAAAGAGTGCGGACCTGACGATCAAGGGACAGATAACCCAAGCCTACTTCTAAAAGGAAAGTCAGCCTCCCTTGCAGTTCAACCAAAATGGTTGCTGCTACTGCTGTTTGCATCTCACTCAGTTTTATGGTCGATACCCACTCTTCAAGATCTGTTATAGAGAGTTGGGTTGCCTGGGCGATTGTATAACCCGCTAACCTTACACATAGAGCTTCCTTCCTGACCCTAGCCCCCTCGCAGTCCATACACATTCTAGTTGCCTGATACCTACGCAGATAGATGCGAATGTAGGGTTTATACCTTTTCCGTTCCCTAGATTTCAAGAAAGGGATCACACCTCTAAACTCAGTAGATCCTTCAATAATTGCGGTTCTTATTTCTTGAGGAATCTCCCCCCAGGGAAGATCGGGAGAAATGTCATGGGAGATTACAAAGGATTGAAGTTTCTTCCATTCCCTATGGTAGCGTGGCTTACTCCACGGATCAACGGCGCCCTCATTCACTGAAAGTTTAGGATTGGAAACAATCAAATATTCATCATACTCCAAAGTCGCACCAAATCCTGTGCAATTAGGACAACACCCGTAAGAATTGTTGAAGGAAAACAACTTTGGTGTAGGATGAAGAAATTTGAGCTCAGGATGTTTTTCGCACTTGAAATACTCAGAAAAATTTAGCCTTGTTACCTCTTCATTATTGAAGGCTATCACGATTGCTTCGCCCATTCCCTGCTTAAAACAGATACTGATCGAATCTGCCAGGCGATCACGCTGAGCGTGATCTATCACCAGACGATCTACCAATACTAAGACTTCGGAAGAGTCTAAGAGATCTTTCTGTTCAAAAATATTTTCTTTATCTGGATCACCTAAATCAACCATCACCCCATCAACTAAAAGTCGCACATATCCAAGTGCTTTAAGATTTTCAATCAAAAGGTCTGGCTTTAGCTGATCTCTAGTTCCAAGTGGAAATGTTACTTGGATACGAGTAGATGCTGGTAGGCGCTGAAGCTCCTCTATAACACTAGTGACTGAATCCGCCTTAATTTCGTCCCCACAATCTGGACAGTATGTAGTGCCGATTCGCGCCCAAAGTAGTCGCATATACCCATAGACTTCAGTAGCTGTTCCTACAGTAGAACGACTTGACCTTGTGGGGTTTTTCTGCTCGAGCGCTACTGCAGGTGATATGCCTTCAATAGATTGGACCTTAGGTTTTTCAATTCTGTTCAGAAATTGCTTCGCATAAGTCGACAGTGACTCAACGTACCTGCGCTGACCTTCGGCAAATATTGTGTCTAGAGCCAAAGACGATTTCCCCGACCCCGATGGACCTGTTACTACAGTGAATGACCGCTTTGGGAAGTCAATGTCAAGATTCTTGAGATTATGCTGACTCGCACCTCTGACACTAATAAATTCATCCATATATTTTTACTTCTATATTTTTCACCTAGGCCTCTTCAGTGTGTCACCTTGGATGATCGAATCGGATTCATGTCTTTCTTTTAGGTGTTCAAAAAGCGATAGAACAACCCCATTGATACGAATCGTAGGTTCAGGTTCAAATCCATCTGGAAAACCTTCTGCGGGGAAAAGGCCCTCTTCACTGTAACGACTAGAAGCATTCCACAGAATCCATTCATGAATACCCACATCATAAGTTGCTTGTATTTGAGCTCTGATTTCAGCTGAACCATATGGGGGGTCCCCTAAAGTGAAGTCCTGTAGCCAGGGGCGAATAGATCCCACGGAACCCAGTTTTTCAACCCTTTCCAAGCCGTCCGATAGAGCCACTTTTACTACTTCGTAAGGATGGTTATTAGGTTCCTCAATATCGAAGCTGCCAGACCAGTAATGTGACGGGTAGACCATCGGTAAAATTACATCCACTCTACTCACAACTTCTTCCCATAACTGACCAATTCCCAGGTCATAATTGAGTGAAGTAGTCGCCCCAAATACATCAGCTGTTATATCAACTTGATAATCCTCTGTCTCTGCACTGACATAATCCAAAAAACCACTGACCGCCTCACTCTTAGTTCTACCTTCACTGTTCGTGAAGGTCGCTCGCTCTAGGTGTTCCAGTGGTGAATCTGGAAATCGTATATAATCCCACTGGATCTCAGGAAAACCGATTGCAATCATCTCCTGGGCAAGCTCTAAATGGTAATCCCAGACCAATCGTTCATAAAGATTAGCCCAACTAACTCCTTTTTCATCAATCCAGACACCGCCAGCGGTATCTTGAATGGCAAGTTCTGGTTTACTTTTAGTTAATAAGGGGTCCTTCACTACTACTATACGAGCTATCGGATAAATTCCGTTTTCATGAAGTCGATCCAACAAATTCAATAGGTCTCTTATCCTGATTTGCTGATCTGCACCTATCTCTTGAGCTACTTCAACTCTAGTAGGATGACTCACATACCCTGAAGCATCTTTGATATCTATTACAAAGGTATTCACTTCCGTCCTATTAGCTAAATCAATAAGGTGTTGGGACCTCGTCCTCGAACCGGCAGCCCAGGCATTTATGTAAATACCCCTTACTGAATCAGGCTTCTCAAACTCAAGTGGCTCTAATGGAATCTCAAGTCTTTCCACTACAACTCCACTTTCCATTCTAGCCAACAGTGGTTTCGGCTGATCAGGTGGCGACGATTCCTCATTATTTTTCATAATTTCCTGCTTTATGACTAAGGAACTTTCACCCTGAGAGTTTTGATCCTTATCATCATCTACCGGCTGATCCAAGCTGGACTTCCAGGCCCCTTCGGTTTCACTAGTCCGTGGCCTAGCTTCGCAGGCAACATTCATAGCTGCTAGGATACCTAAACTCAAGAGTAAAATCGTTCCTCTGAATCTAATTTTCGTTCTCAATTGATACGCTCAGCGATTGAATGTTTCCAACACATTGCAGACTAAATCTACGGTTTTATCAGTGGCCCCTCTATTTGCATCAATATAGCCTAGTGCATTTCTACTCACTTTCAACAACACAGTGCTATCTGAAAAATGCTCTGTAACAACCTGGGTAATCATTTCCGCATTTAAAACTACCCTTGCTACCCCCATTTCAAGTAAACGACAAGCTGCCAACGAGTTTTTATAGTTAGGTCCGAAGAGAACTGGTCTCCCTGCAGCAACGGGTTCCAATACTGAATGTAACCCTTTATTACTAAATCCTCCGCCTACATACGAAATAGCTGAAAAAGTATATAAATCAGGTAAAATCCCCATCTGATCTACAACCAACACATCCCCAATATTTTTCGTTTCTCGAGATAAACTAGAGAACTGGGAAACATCTAGCCCTCTATCTATACATCTTTTGGTCAAACGCTGAATATTCCTTGGAAAAACTTCGTGTGGAACTATGATCATCTTAGTTTCTGGCCTGACCGACCTGATTTCCACTAATGCAGAGAGTAATATCTCTTCATCTGCACCCCAGGTAGAACCGGCAACTATTAGAGAGTCCTCGAAGCTACCAAGATCAAGATTAGGTCCTCGTTCATTTGAGTAGTTGCAACGCTCATGTACTGCATCTACAGCTGGATCTCCCGTTACTTTGATCAGGTCATTGTCGAAACCCGATCTTTCAAACCGCTTTCCATCATTTTTTGAAACTGCTGCTATAGCGTTGACCTGAGCGATTGTAAGGTTAGCATAAACGCACCAAGGCCATCTCAATTTTTTTGAATACTTAGGTAATGTCGCAGCTACCAAGATCGTGGGTATACCTCTAATTTTTGCCTGCCAGTTCAAGTTGGGCCAAACTTCCCTCTGTGTGAATAAAATAGCGGCAGGACGCAAGATTTCTAACAAGTCGGCCATATCCCCAGACAAGTCCCATGGGAGATAAGTGTTTATATCAGAAGGAAACGTTGTTGCTGGCTTCTGCGCAGATGAGGAAAAGAAAGTTAGGACAATTTGAATATCTCCCATTCTTTTTCTTAAACAATGAGCGACGGTCCTTGCTTGCAAAAGCTCCCCTGCTGACGAAACATGTATCCAGAATGTTGGAATGTCGGGGTTCCTGGAATTTTCGCCCCACTCCCTTAGCCTCCTGTAAGCATCTTTGCGGCCGTAAAGTCCCCGGAGAAATTTCGAGGACTGCTTTGGTTCAAAAGCCACAAAAACCGAGGCAATTCGCATGAGATTTAGAAGAAATTGGTAGACTATATTTGCTAATAATATCATTGTGATAGGAATAACCTATATCACAGAAGTGTGCTAGGAAGACCTTGCTCTCAAGGCTTCGTCGGACCGATCTTGTCAGGAACAGAAATAAAGGACTAAGGCAACCACTAAGTGTTTTGAAGCAAACATTTATCAGAATTTGAGTATACAGTAGAGCGACAGGAAAGGAAGGGTATATTCAAAAGGAACTCCATGTCAACGCATCATAAATCAGTCCCCCGTGCCATTTACTCAGTTTTTCTTAGCATGACTCTGCTTTTGTTCACTTATGGATGTTCACCAGCTTACGTAATACAAGCTGGTGTAGCTGAATTAAAGATCCTCACATCAAGAAGACCAATCACTGAAGTAATACGAGACAATGCCACTCCAAGTGATTTACGAGCCAAGTTAACTTTGGTTTCAGAGGCCAGAAAATTCGCATCAGAAACCTTGGCCATGGATGTAGGAACATCTTATACCACCTTCACACAACTGGACCGGGATACACTTGCGCTAGTGCTATCAGCTTCTCCCAAAGATACTCTAGAACCAAAAACATGGTGGTTTCCTATAGTCGGACGATTTCCCTATAGAGGGTTCTTCGACGAAGATAAAGCCCTGGCGGCGCAGCTAGCGCTGCAGAAAGAAGGTTTTGATACATACTTACGACCCACTTCAGCTTTTAGCACACTAGGCTGGTTTTCGGATCCCATACTATCTACAGTTCTCAGACAGAATGAAATTGGTTTGGTCGAAACAGTTTTGCATGAATTAGCGCATAATCATCTGTTTGTTAGGGATCAGGTGGATTTCAATGAAAGCTTTGCAACTTTTGTTGGAAGGACTGGCACCATTGAATTCTTCTGTACGCACCTAGACAGCTCTGCCGCAAACCTTCTTTGTGAACAGGCCAAGGCCCGACAAACCGATCAAAAGCAATTTGACAGGTTTTTTTCTGGCTTTATAAAGGACCTACAAAAGATATACCAAAACAACAAGCTCAGCTTCTCAGAAAAACTGGCTAAAAGGGAAGAAATTTTTGATCAATCCCTCGACTATTTCGTGAACACAATTCAACCCAATCTAGAAATCTTAAGCTATCAATACTTCAGGTCCACACCTATCAATAATGCTACTCTATTGGCTCACATTCGTTACAACACTCGACTCAGTGAGTTCAACAAATTAATTGAAGAATGGGGAAATCTTAGATCAGCAATTGCATATATAAAGAACAATGCAGAGAGCAGAAAAGACCCTTTTTCTTTGCTGGAAGAATGATCTCTGTTACAGGCCTGGGGCTAGAACACAGTCCTCGTAACAGGAACCTAGTCCAATATATATCGATTTTCCCCTGGCCAGTTCGCGCCCTGTATCAAAAATTAGTTTGTGGTACTGATCCCAAGGACGTAGTTTGATGCCCCAAATTGAAGATGTCAAAGACACAATATAGGATCCCGTGAGATAATCATGAGCAGCAACGATAATAACGGCTATAAACCGATTGCGATCGAAGGTAAATGGCAAACAAGATGGGAAGAAGAAGGGACCAATAGCTTGAGTGCCGATCTCCTCGAAAGAGGTGAGAATCCATACTACAATCTCATGATGTTTCCTTATCCTTCAGCAGAAGGACTCCACGTTGGGAATATCTACGCATTCACTGGAGCGGATGTCCACGGACGCTTTCAACAACTGGCGGGCCACACTGTCTTTGAACCCATAGGATTTGACGCTTTCGGTATCCACTCGGAAAATTTCGCCCTCAAGCAGGGTGTACATCCGATGGATCTGATTCCCAGCAATGTAGCGAATTTCACTAGACAGCTTAAGCGGATGGGAGGAATGTTTGACTGGGATCATACGGTCGACACTACTGACCCCACCTATTACCGCTGGACTCAGTGGATATTCATCCAACTATTCAAAGCTGGGCTAGCCGTAAGAAAAGAAGCTCCCGTAAATTGGTGCCCCTCATGTATGACGGTACTTTCAAATGAACAAGTCATCGGTGGAAGGTGTGAACGATGTGATACCCCCGTTGAACAGAGAAATATTGCACAATGGTTCTTCCGTATTACCCAATACTCTCAAAGACTTTTAGATGGGCTTAAGAATATAGACTGGTCAGAGACTACAAAAAAAGCACAGGAAAATTGGATTGGTCGTAGCGAAGGAGCAATCCTGCATTTTCCCATTCTGCCAGAAGAACAGAGAGGAAATTCCTTTGATGGGATGAGTAAGGACGAGTTATTCAGTGCAACCAAAGATCTAAAAAACATAGAAGTCTTCACCACACGCCCAGATACCGTCTTCGGAGCCACCTACATTGTACTTTCGCCAGAGCATCCAATCGTTAAAGACATCACCAGTAGCCAACAGGCAAAAACCATAAAGGCATACCAAGAACAAACTGCAAAATTGGACTTAGTAGCTAGACAAAAAACTGAAAAGGCTAAGACTGGAGTGTTTACTGGAGGGTATGCTTTGAATCCGGCAAACGGCACAGCAATACCGATTTGGATATCTGATTATGTACTGATGGGATACGGAACAGGAGCCATTATGGCTGTCCCAGGCCACGACCAAAGGGATTTTGATTTTGCCAAAACTATGGATTTACCAATAAGGCAAGTCGTGAGATCTCCAAAAACATCCGAAAATAATATCACTGATCTACTAGAAGCTTATGTAGGAGATGGGGTTCTTATCAATTCCCAAGCCTTTGACGGCCTTCCTGTTCAGGAAGCCAAGAAAAAAATCTGCGAATGGTTAAAAGACATAGGTTTAGCATCTGTGCACATCGGGTACCGTCTTCATGATTGGTGCATTTCTCGACAACGTTATTGGGGTCCACCCATCCCAATAATCCACTGTGACGAATGTGGGCCTGTTCCAGTTCCAGAAAAAGATTTACCTATTGTCCTTCCCAGAGTAGAAGATTTCAAGCCTGATGACTCTGGAGTGAGCCCGTTAGCCAGAATGGAGGAATGGTACATCACAGTCTGCCCAGAGTGCGGAACCACCGCCAGAAGAGAAACCGACGTTTCAGATACCTTCCTAGATAGTTCGTGGTATTTCCTTAGATATCCCTCATCAGACTCTGAAACCGCACCTTTCGATTCCGATATTACTAGCAAATGGTTACCTGTAGACTGTTATATAGGCGGAAATGAACATGCAGTGCTTCATCTACTTTACAGTCGCTTCATCACAATGGCCCTTCATGATATTGGTCACATACATTTTCAAGAACCATTTGTTCGCTTCCGAGCTCACGGCTTGATCATCCGCGAAGGAGCTAAAATGTCGAAAAGTAAGGGCAATGTAATTATCCCTGACCAAGTTATTGAAAAGTATGGTGCGGACACCTTCAGGACTTATCTGATGTTCCTAGGGCCATTTGATGAAGGAGGTGATTATCAAGATGAAGGTATTCAAGGGCCACACGGATTCTTGCACAGAGTTTGGGAAACGGCTACGGAAGCTCTGCAAAATGATAGCGTGGAGAAGAATGCCGTGGTTGAAAGAAAGCTACACCAAACGATCCAGCAGGTAACGGAACAGCTCCCAAGGCTGAGATATAACACATCTATAGCCGCACTAATGGAATACCTCAATGTAGTCCGCTCCAAAGGTCGTGTCCCACAAAAATCTGAGGTTGAGCCTCTTATTGTCATGATAGCCCCCTTTGCGCCGCACCTAGCAGAAGATCTCTGGGAATCCTTCGGACATAGTGAAAGCATCTTTTCAGGTATGAATTGGCCCCAGTACGAACCTGATAAAGCACGAGAGGATAATGTTGAAATAGCGATTCAAATTAACGGAAAACTGAGAGGAACCATCACGGTGGAGACAGATATAGATAAGAACTCAGCAGAAAAAATAGCGAGAGCGGAAAAAAATATTGCGAGATACCTGGACACAGCTATGGTCAAACGTGTCGTCTACGTCCCCAATAGGTTAGTTAACTTTGTAGTGGAGTCGAACAATGCATGAGCCACCAAACAATTTTTCAGAAACCATAGATCGACTTTGTGTTGACGCAATCAAAGTACTATCTATGGACGCTGTTCAAATAGCTAACTCGGGACACCCTGGAACACCAATGGCTCTAGCCCCAGTGGGCTACCTCCTCTGGACAAAACACCTAAAACACAGCCCCACTAACCCCGAATGGACAAATCGTGACCGATTTGTCCTTTCGGTGGGCCACGCATCTATGTTGATATATTCTCTCCTCTACTTGACTGGATATGAGCTATCCTTGGAGGACTTAAAGAAATTCCGCCAGTGGGGATCTAAAACTCCAGGACATCCTGAATTGCACCATACTCCAGGCGTAGAAACAACCACAGGACCGCTTGGCCAAGGTGTTTCTAACTCCGTGGGAATGGCTGTCGCAGAACGATGGTTAGCGGACCGATACAATAGGGATGGCTACAACATAGTCGACCATCATACTTACGCGCTTTGTTCTGACGGAGATCTGATGGAGGGCTTATCACATGAAGTAGCAGAGTTTGCCGGACACCAAAGACTCGGAAAACTAATTTGGATTTTCGATGACAATAAAATTACGATTGAGGGTAGTACTGACTTAACTAGTTCAACCGATCACATCTCACGTTTTGAAAGCTACCGATGGCACACGGTTTGTGTAGAAGATGGCAATGATCTTGACCAGATCAATGAAGCTATCGAACAGGCAAAGACGGAGACGGAAAAACCTTCGTTAATAGTCTTAAAAACAAGGATAGCCGAAGGTAGTCCCAATAAGGTTGATACGTCCTCAGCCCACGGCAGCCCACTGGGCTTGGAAGAGATAAAAGCCACAAAAAACAACATCGACTACCCTTCTCACGAACCTTTTTATGTCGAACCCCAAGCCCTTGCAAACTGGCGTAAAACTTCTGATAGAGGAGAAGCTGCTGAGGAACAGTGGGACAAACTTTACGAATCTTACAAGGCCACACATCCGAAGCTAGCAAAAGAATATATAGCGTTGATGAAAGGCAATCTCACTCAGGATTGGGACACTGGAGTTCCTACCTATGAAGACGTCAAAGAAAAGAAAGCCACTCGTTCATGGTCAGGAGAAATCTTACAGGCCATAGCCCAAAGCTGTCCCAATCTTATAGGCGGCTCAGCCGATCTAGCCCCTTCCAACATGACCGATATTGTTGGAGCGGCTGACCTTACCCACGAAAATCCTGGGGGACGTGTAGTTCGATTTGGAATCCGAGAGCACGGCATGGCTGGAATACTAAATGGACTTGCGTTACATGGAGGAATACAACCCTTCGCTGGAACATTTCTTATTTTCTCTGATTATATGAGGCCTTCAATTAGATTGGCAGCCTTAATGAACCTGCCTGTCAAATACGTATTCACTCACGACTCAATTGGACTAGGAGAAGACGGCCCCACCCACCAGCCAGTGGAACAGCTGATGACTCTAAGAGCCATCCCCAATCTGCTCGACTTAAGACCTGCTGATCCTGCAGAAACAGCAATAGCCTGGAGAATCGCGATGGAGAGGAAGACTGGACCCACATTCTTGTCACTCACACGCCAGGCAGTACCCCCTCTGGATAGGACAACATTCCCTTCAGCAGAGGGTGCACGACTTGGAGCTTACACTCTTGCGGAGGCTAACAATGGAGCGCCTCAAGCCGTTCTTATTGCAAGTGGGTCAGAAGTAGGTATAGCTCTACAGGCCAAAGAAAAACTGGAAGGACAGGGAATACCCACTCGCTTGGTCAGTATGCCTAGCTGGTATCTTTTCTCCCAGCAAAAAAGAGAGTATAGGGATTCCATTTTGCTGCCCGATTGCCAGATTCAGGTGGCAATCGAAGCTGGTTCTACATTCGGCTGGCATCGATGGATCGGAAATGAAGGTATACCAATAGGCATAGATAGGTTCGGAGCCTCCGCTCCTTCCGAAGATCTATTTAACCGATTTGGAATCACAGTCGATAATGTCGTCGCCCAAGTAAACAAACGACTAACAGAGAAAGTCTAGTCACTTACCAATTAAGAGAAGAAATCGAACTTGTTTCTCTCTTTGTCGGAGAGCGCTTTTTCGTATACGGCAATAGCACCAGCCGTATCTTGCAACGCTGAACCGGTGGCGTCAAAAACGATGATTTCTTCATCAGATGTCCGACCACTTCGACTCCCGACTATTATTTGACCTAATTCTGCATGAACCTCTTCTTCGGTAATCGTGCCCGCGTTAATTCCGTGATGCAACTCTCCCACATTTTTACATTGATCTAGGAGGTCAACAACTACTTTAGCCTGGGCAAGGACCTCTACATCTAACTCTTGCTTGTCTGGACTATCCGCACCGACAGCTGCTATAAAAATTCCATCGGGAATCCTGTCAGGTTTTATTAGCGGAGAAGTAGAAGGTGTACAGGTCACTAGGACATCACTTGTTCCTATAACCTGATCAACCGAATCAACTGCAACTACTTCCAATTCAAGATCTTCGGCCATATCGTTTGCAAAACTGGCTGCCTTCTCAGGATCCACATCAGTTGCAAAAACCTTCTGTACCGGTAACACCTGTTTTAAGGATCTAAGTTGGACCCTACCCTGTGTTCCACATCCACAAATGGTGACTGTCTTTGAATCAGGCCTTGCTAAATATTTCGCTGCGACGGCTGTCGTCGCCCCCGTCCGGTTAATAGTGATTTGGACCGACTCCATTATCGCCAAAGGTGAGCCATCCTCTCCATCACAGAGAACGATGATACCTTGAATATTCGGCAAACCGAACCGCTTCTGATTCTGAAAAAAGCCTCCGTTCAACTTAAGTCCTAGATATGTTTTTCCACTAACTAATCCGCCAGCCTTGATATGAAATTCGCCATCTTCGGTATCAATGTGAAGCAAACCCGTAGACAAACTCTTATCTTGAGCATAGAGCCGAAAGGCATTCTCTACCAAAGCAAAGTAATCCTCTAAGCGAAGAATTTCCCTAATTTCACTTCCACTAAACAAAAGAGTTTCACGGTTTTTTACAGATTGTGGTAGCATCCTAATTCCCTGGAGGTCTGTAGCTACGAACTGGGGGCAGCTGTGCACCGGATAGATCATCTGGTACACTCTCTTCAGCGACAACAGTATGCGTTAGCGTACCGATTCCCTCAATGGTGGCATTAATCGTTTCACCAGCCTGTAGGTAACCAGATCCTGTCGCCCGCTGGACGCGACCCGCACCCGTTCCGCCCGACGTTCCACTTTGCAGAACGTCACCAGGAAATACAGTGATTAGCGACGATGCGTACTCGATTAACTCGGGGATGTTGTGGATCATATCTCCCGCTCTGGCCTCCTGGACTGTCACGCCATCGATAACCAAGCTCTGGTGCAAACGTTCCATCGGATCGCCATAGAACTCCTTTGGCACAATCCACGGCCCTTGGGGCGCAAACGTGTCATGACCCTTACCGACAAACCAATCCTGACCCGATCCGTAACCACCAGGTGGACGTCCACCACGATCGGACACATCCATAGCGACCATATAGCCGAACACGTGATCGTAGGCTCGACTTGCAGAGATGTACTTGCCCTCAGTACCGAATACGATTGCTAACTCAACCTCCCATTCGATCCGGTCACGGCCATAAGGAATAACGATATCATCGCCGCTACCGATGATCGCGCCACGGGTGGGTTTCAGGAACAGGTAGGGCACCCCTCGATTCTCCTGTCGCTCCCGAGTCCTCGCTTGCAACTCTTCCTCGGTACAGCCTTCACATGCATGTGTATAGAAGTTGACCGCAGCATTCATATTTTTGCTGGGATACATGATTGGAGGAAGAGCTCTTAAGTCACTCACCTCATAAACAAAATCTGATTTCCCTGATCCTTCCAATCCATTATTGTGGTTCAAATCATTGACTATCTCGTATAAACGGTATTTCAAAACAGATTCGTACCGTTCAATCAGTTCTAACATGTCTGATGGCATGGGAATCTCTGAAATGCCAGGTTTTTTCTGAAGAGCAGTATTAGCAGAGACGAGGTCTATTACTAAATTATCTCTCAGGACAATACCCAGCCGATGCTGTCCGTCCACCTCGAACGTCCCGAGTTTAAAGGGCTCTACGCCCTCTGTGCTCGGATCACTTTGAGCAACACAACCGATCGGAATAATTAAGACCAGTAGTAACCGGAAAACTTGATTCAGTTTCATTATTTTCCTCCTGAATAAATTATGACCTCTCTCTAAAAGTACGCCCGACAGGATTCGAACCTGTGACCTCTGCCTCCGGAGGGCAGCGCTCTAATCCAACTGAGCTACGGGCGCAAGCCAGACACGCGATAATAAGCCGAGTTCTGTCTGCCACCAAAGTAGCAGGAGGACCATTTATCTAGGACTGCCATTACTGACAGCCTCAAGCAGCCTACCCGGGACTCAAATGAAACGGGTATCTCATCGTCCCCTATTTGGCCTTGCTCCAGGTGGGGTTTACCTTGCAACCTCTGTTTCCAGAAGCCCGGTGCGCTCTTACCGCACCCTTTCACCCTTGCCTGTTCTCTTAATAGAGTCATCGGCGGTCTACTCTCTGTGGCACTTTCCGTTACCAGCCAAAGCCAGTCCCCGGGTGTTACCCGGCACCTTACCCTATGGAGCTCGGACTTTCCTCCATCGACATCTTTAAAGAAGCCGAGGGCGATCCTCACTTCGCGCGTCCTACTGCAACGTAGTCTATCTGGATTGGTACCAGAGAACAACGTCTACATTCAGGATTAGAAAATCCAATAAACACCAGCCGTGATCTCACTACTATCATAAGGAAAAAGCTCGTGTTGATCACGTCGAATTCTATACTCACCCCTAACTCCAACAGGACCAAGGATTCGTACTCTTACACCTGCGGGCACAGAGATAGTGGAATTCCAAAGTCGGACACCTTCTGGATCTGCATCGCGACGAAGGAAAAGACCTCCACTGAACCCTACATAAGGCTCCAAAATCCCTATAGGAAATCTTGCCTGAACTGTAGCCGTCAGAGTAGCTACATGCGAAAAAATCGTGCTCGACTCATCCACTGGAGCTGTTACTCTAGGTTTAGAGTAAGTTGCCCCAAACGCAATCCGTGTTCGATCTGAGTTTGTATAGTCAGTTGCAAGTGCAATCATTGAAGAGGAACCTCTATCTGCCTGTAATGCATAACGCAAAACCCCTGCAGACAAACTTACGCTTCTATTTGCACTTGCAGTCGACCTGGTTTGAGCTTCTAATGAATCTGAAGATCCAGTTACTATAAGCGCAGACACAAACCACAAAGCCCAAAAAATAAAATTCATTTCACACATTCCATGGATGAATGGTTACACCTCTACCGTTAGATTCTAGAATAATAATGGCTAAAAAAGCAATAAAGGGTTGTGGGATCGCTACATGGATATGATCTCTGTCTACTATTAAAGACCTCTAACCACCCGATCGCAGGGAGCGACCAAAAGATGAAAAAAAATGAACACGGTAATTTATTCACATTATCGCTTGTCCTTTTGAGTTTCTTGCTAGGAACTCCTGTTCAAGGTCAAATAGAGGACAAAACAATTATCTACCTAGTCAGACACGCTGAAAAAATCGACAATTCAAGCGATGCAGCACTCTCATCGGTCGGAAGGGAACGAGCTATTTTGCTGTCAAAAGTGCTATCGGATGCTCAAATTAATTATATACATTCTACCGATCTTCAACGAACTCGAGATACGGTCGAACCTCTTGCATCCCTCCTCGAATTAGAGGTTCAACTCTACAACCCTGCACATCTAGAAGATTTCTCAAACATTCTCTTGAAAACACCAGGTAGACACCTTGTCAGCGGACACTCCAATACAACTCCGGAACTAGTAAGATTGTTGGGAGGTCAAAGCACTGCAATTCAAGACCACGAATATGATCGTCTTTATGTAATCGTCCGATCTAAAGGTCAGACTGGGACAACTATACTCATACATTATGGAACATTTTTGTGAAATCTTGTTGGTTTGGGCTTAAAATAGTAATTACGGAAATCACCTAAAAAGAAAGTATGCCATCAAATTAAACGTGGTTTATGACATCGGGAGACTCTCTTGAAAGCTATATTTCAGACTTTAACTATCGTTACTATTGTCAGCTCATGTGTCACTTCTGATGACAACGGAAGAGCTTCTCAAGTAGACGACATCTTCGAACAATGGAGCACATCTACTTCACCCGGTTGCGCAGTCGGAGTAATGGAGGCAGGCCAAACTATCCTAAAAAAAGCCTATGGAATGGCTGACCTGCAACATGGGATCAGGAACTCTACGGAAACAATATTTGAAAACGGTTCTGTTTCGAAGCAATTCACTTCAGCGGCGATCATACTGCTGGCTTTAGAGGAAAAACTCACGCTCGAGGACGATGTGAGAAAATACATTCCCGAAGTGCCCGACTATGGTAGCAAAATAACCCTGCGTCACCTTATGACTCACACTAGTGGCTTAAGAGATTGGGGAGCAGTGGCTTCCATATCTGGATGGCCAAGACATGAACGGAGTCACAATCACGATGACGTACTCGATATTGTCAGTCGCCAAACCGCACTCAACTTCCAACCTGGAACCGAATATTCATATAGCAACACTGGGTACAATCTACTAGCTATTGTAGTAGCACGCGTAAGTGGTACATCATTCGCACGATTCTCAACGCGAAACATCTTTGAACCACTTGGAATGGCTAATACACAGTGGAGAGATGATCACAGACGAATAGTTCCAGGCAGAAGTACTGCCTACCGAGCACTGGAAGATGGTGAGTTTGAAATCCTTCAGCCGATTGAACACGTACACGGAAATGGAGGCCTTCTTACCACAGTAAATGACCTGTTAATTTGGAACCAAGCCTTAGATGATGGACGACTAGGCGGCCAGGCATTCACAGAAATGATGCATGAGCAGGGTCGTCTGACAGACAACTCCGTGATCACATATGCTGGCGGACTACAAGTTGACCTATTCAGAGGTGTTCAGCGTGTAAGCCATACTGGTTCTACTGCAGGCTACAGGGCTTTTGTCGCCCGATATCCAGAACACCAACTTTCAGTTGCTCTTCTCTGTAATACTAGTGATGCCAACCCTGGTTCTATTAGGGATCAAATAGCCACTATTTTCATCGGTGAATTCTTAGAAAATCCCACATTACCTGAACCTATGGCTTTAACGCCAGAGATAGTTGCTTCCTATGCTGGAATTTATTCCGAACCTGTGACTGGACAAACAAAACACCTGGAGTCCGAAGGCGAAAATCTTTATGACAATGACAACAAACTAATCCCTATCTCTTCCTCAGTGTTTGAACATCCCAATACCCAGGCGCGTTACATTTTTGAAATACTCGAGGGTAACGTAGTAGGATTTTCTCTGGACTCTTGGCAGTATACAAATAAACGTTACGAGCGGACCAATATTTGGAAGCCCAGCATCAATGAATTGGAGGAGTTCGCTGGGACCTACAGTAGTGATGACTCTAATACCACCTATACGGTTAAAATCAAAAATGATCGGTTGGTATTAGAACAGCAGCCTGGACGCGTGCAGGTCCTAACTCCTGTATACAAGGACGCCTTCCTAGGAACTTTCAGAGAGCCAGAATTTGATAAAAACTGGAACTCTGAACGATTTTCATCTAACGGAATTTTTAGGTTTAGACGAGACGCCACAGGGTTCGCTGAGGAATTATCTGGATCTTGGGGTAGAGTTTTTGATATGCGTTTTCAGCGTCAAGAAAACTAGACGCCTACTTCATATTGAGAAAACCCATCGGTTTTGATGATCTGTTGGTCTTTAGTTACCAAAATACCCTCTACATCAGAAAGCTTATTCAAAAGCTTAATGCCTTCATTAGGGCCCATCACCAGTGCTGCAGTAGACAGAGCATCTGCATCAGTGGCCGTTGGTGCCACTACAGAGACAGAACTAGTATGGTCTGGAGAAGTGCCCAAACGGGGATCAATAATGTGATGCAGAACCAGGTCTTCGGTTAAATATTGCATATAATCCCCTGATGTTGCCACAGCTGCGTTTCTGACGCTAATCACACTAAGGTAATCTTCGGTACTTCGAGGATGCTGGATAGCCAACCGCCAGTTTTGGCCTAGCAAATCTTCCCCTAAAGCAACCATATCACCACCTGCATCAATTAGCCCTCCTCTAACACCAGCATCCCTTATAATCTTGGCTGCCTGATCAACGATATAACCCTTGGCAATTCCATCAAAACTTATGGACATCCCCTCGTGCCTAAATATGATCTGTTTCGGCTCAACATGAATATTTTTTGAGCCTACCAGTTTTAAGGCATTTTCTATCTCAAGCACTGATGGTGATTTTCCTTTCTCCTCGAAAGTTTCCGAATAAAGATCGGACAAGGATGCCACCGTGACATCGAAAGCTCCATCAGTCAAAGAGTCTATCTCCAAAGCATACCCTAGCAACTCCAGCATTTCTGGGGATGGATCATTAAGAACCCCTTCACTGTTAAGTACCCATAACGGTGTTCCCTCACGATAGCTGCTAAACAAACCTTCAAGCCTATCAATCTCCAAGAAGGCCTCTTCGATTATAGTTTTGGCGATGTCAATATCTTTGTGCACTAGAGAAATAGTCACCAATGTGCCCATCTTAGTTCGAGTTTCTTTCACCAGATCAAAACCTATTTCAACCAAGATAGAACGCAGTAACCCAAGACCTCCGATTGTTGTCAGAGTGGAGATGCCGGCCACTTTAAGTGCTGTTCTTCTATTCATCACAACTCCAAACCGTTTCATCAATCATCTACTACAACTTTTGTCAGATTGAATACTTCAATCTGACATCGGGTTAATTAGAGGGCCAGTAGGCCAATGCTTTGAAACAAATTTGAGGTCCCTTCTATCGGTGAGAACACGACTACCCTATCGTGGACTAAGCATCATAACAAGGCACGATTTGGTAACTTGCATCAGGAGGCGCTCCAATGGCGAAAACTCTAATGGCAACAGTCATCACGGCTTGCATGTGCGTGATTTCATCTTTCATGATCATCAATTCCAATAGGCAAGAATTATTCGCACAAAGCCTGGATCTCTCTAGTGCCACTATCTCAGATATTAATAAGGCTTTCGATGACGGAACACTCACGTCAGAGCGCTTAGTGAACCTTTACTTGGCCCGCATAGACTCTTACGAAAACAACGGCCCAAATTTAAACGCTCTCATCACTATTAACGAAAAAGTGCTAGAAACGGCACGTGCACTGGACGTAGAAAGACAGAGTGATGGACCTAGATCGTTGCTCCACGGGATACCCGTTGTTTTAAAAGACAACGTCGATACTCAAGATATGCCTACAACAGCAGGATCTCTCCTACTTAAAGGATCTATTCCTCCAAACGATGCCTTCATAGTAAGCAAACTGAGACAGGCAGGTGCTATCATTCTGGGCAAAGCAAATATGAGTGAATTTGCTTCGGGTGTTACTATTAGTTCGGTAGATGGTCCAATGCTAAATCCTCACGACTTAAGCCGGACTCCCTCTGGTTCTTCTGGTGGCACAGGAGTTTCTATAGCAGCATCTTTCGCTCAACTGGGAATAGGGACTGACACGGGAGGTTCAGTAAGAGGCCCTTCAAGCTCCAATGGAGTTGCTGGCCTCAAGCCTACCCATGGACTCCTAAGTCGTGATGGAATCGTTCCGTTGGCTTTGTCATTCGACATGGCCGGTCCAATGGCTAGACATGTCTTCGATGTGGCGGCAATGTTAGGTGCCATGACGGGAGTGGATCCCAGTGATCCTGCCACAGAAAAAAGTGCTGAAGTAATAGAAACCGACTATACCCAGTACCTTGATCCCAACGCATTGGAAGGTGCACGAATAGGGATTGCAAGAGATTTTCTAGGCTACGACACCGAAGTAGACTGGATAATCGAGGCATCCCTGGAGGCCATGCGTAATGCAGGTGCAACCATCGTCGACGTTCGTTACCCAAGGTGGCTTCTCGATGCAAAAGCCGATTTCTACACCACCATTAGATGGAGAGAGTTCAAAGACCAGATCGAAAACTACTTAAGTACTTTAGACTCACAATATCCTAGAACACTCGAAGAAATGGTAGCAATAAGCCAACAAATCCTTGCGGCTCCTAGAGACGGTGAAAGAACAAATCCGACACGCTGGTCTTTGTTTCAACAAGAACTGAACAGCGGCTCTCTGGAAGATCCTGAATATCTCGCCATGATCAACCATGGGATGCCTCTCGTCAGCACAACTCTACAAGGTCTACTGGAAGAAGACAAATTAGACGCCATCGTCTATCCTACTGCACCGCGTAGACCTGGACCCTTAGGGGAAAATAGGGGGTCCTCATCACCCAATCCTGCCGTTTCAGCCACTAATCTTGCAAATCTCAGCGGCTTCCCAGACCTTATAGTACCAGCAGGATTTACTAGTAATGGCCTACCAGTTGGTATTTCATTCTTCGGATTGCCCTTTAGTGAGCCCACACTTTTCGGTTTAGGTTACGCCTTTGAACAAATAACTAAAGCACGTCGCAACCCTGTGCATACACCACCACTCCCAGGAGAGAAGATTCCTTGAGCATAAAACATCAGTACCACTACTTTGATCAACCAAAAAATATCGCCGTCTTTGATTCCAAAAAAATGGCGAAACAAACGTTGTTTAAGTCTGATCGTTTATTGGTGGGGCTGAATTGTTTCGAGCCCGGTCAAAAACATAAACTTCATAGCCATAAGGGGATGGACAAAGTCTATCAGGTCGTGGATGGAACCGGGTTGTTTCTGCTCGAAGATCAAGAGATGCCAATGAAGACTGGATGTATCCTCGTTGCTCCTGAAAATGTCCCTCACGGAATTCTTAATAATAGTGAGAATCCTTTGATAGTCCTGGTTGTGCTAGCACCATCACCGTGAATTTTCTTTGTGGATTCAGTTCTAATGTTTCGAATCAGCAGAACCCTAACGCACTACCATATTACAGATCAGCCCCATGTCTTCCTGGTAACCATCCGACCTCATATACCTTCTGCCTGCGCCGTCTCCTGGGTTGGCCTGCCTCCCGTCTGGCACTTCGAAATCAATTAGAGCCCCAGAAGAAACCATCACTGGAGGTGTAGTACAACTCATTCCTCTGTCTAGATTCACTCCAAGTCTTAACTCTTCCGAACCGAACCAGTCTATAACGAACACCATTCCCCTTATTTCTCCATCTCCAAGATTTCTGGGTCCACTTCGAATAGTACCTAAAAACCTTTGTCTTCCCCTGTAGAGAGCATAGATGCGAGGCGCAGTACGACTGTAATTGCTCACACGAACCTCAATGGTCCCTGATTCCTCGCCCTCAGACTCGATGGACACAGGCTTATCAGCAGAAGAAGATGCACAAGCCTGCGTAATCGTCAGCAGCAACATTAGGCTGATTTTAAGCTTTCTCATAAACCAGTTCATAGCCTCTCCTATGATTCTATTGAGCTTCCCATTCCTCCTTCCTCAACCATCCAAATTAGGAACCCTTTGATAAAAACCAGCCGCATCTTGAAATGCTTTTGCGACAGCTAGTATTTTTGTTTCACTGAAGGGTTTTCCAACAAATACAATGCCAGTTGGAAGGCCATCGTCACCAAAACCATTACATACCGCCACTGCTGGGTAACAAGCATGGTTTGCCAGCTGGAAAAAATGTGAGGTTGCCGACCTCCTCGGAGGTGGGCTCGTTGGGCTAGCAGCTGTTGGAGGTGGATCTGATGGTTGAGGATTGACCGACAACCTGGTCCTCGAATCACCATAGGGAGTGACATATACGTCAAAATCACCTAAGGCGTCTGACAACTCTTGCATCATAATGCCCCTTACCCGCTGAGCTTGCAGATAGGCTACAGCTGGCACGGTCTGATTTACCCTCCAACCACCAGCTCGAGACGGCCTGGTAAGTTCATCGTCTCGATTCTCTAACAAAAAGCTTTCGAAAGCCGCAGACGATTCGGCGGACAATGCTCGTAACGGTTCCGTCGAAAAATCTTTCATGGGTACGTCTATGGGGTGCAGAGTGATTCCTACTGCTTCCAAGATCTCCAAACTTTTCTTATCATTTGCCATCCAATCCGATTTTTTTCCCGAATCATCCGCAAATGCATCTTGAAAATAAGCAACTTTAAACTGTGTGGCATCCAAATCCATATCCCAATTAAACGGGATATTTAAAACACTCTGGTCGTTTTCATCTGGTTTGGCGATAGATTTAAAAACAAGGGCACAATCTTCCACAGTCCTGCAAATGGGACCTAAGCGATCTCCAGTCCACCTTAGAGTCATCGCTCCAAAGCGGCTGACTCTGCCGTAAGTAGGCCTTAACCCTGAAGCACCACAAGCCACAGAGGGACTTAAAATAGACCCGCTGGTTTCTGTACCTATAGCGAATGCGACACACCCGGCTACCGTAGCAGAAGCTGAACCTGCAGAAGATCCGCTTGACCCATTGTTCGAATTCCACGGATTTCTTGTACGGCCCCCAAACCATCGATCACCACTAGCCAATTCACCAGTAGTCAATTTGGCTATTAGAACTGCACCCGCATCTCTCAAGAGGGTGACAACTGTGGCCTCATAGTCCATTTTCTGTCCCTTGAATGCGTTCGACCCCCAGGTTGTCGGATAATTCTTGACTGCTAGTATATCTTTTGCTCCCCATGGTAATCCGTGCAGTGGACCCCTATAAAAACCCCTGCCAATCTCTTCATCTGCCTTTCGAGCTTCTTGCAAAGCCAGGTCATCCAAGAAGGTTACTGTGTTGTTGAATTTCGGATTGTACCGCTTTAGTCGACCCAAATACATCTGTGTAAGCTCAAGAGAACTCACCTTTCTGCTCCTCACCAATTCTGCTAATTTGGCCAGTGGCCAGAAAGCGACCTCTTCCAGGTCATTTGGTCTCTCCAAGTCCGTATAAGAACTCATACGGAAAGGCCTTTCTACCATATCTATCTGCATTCCTGGAACAATTGTGCTGAAATGGATTGGAGGTGCCACTCCGTTCTCTAACTTATATTCCCTTAATTCAGAATAACCCTGTAAATTCCTATTCACTCCTTCCACCAGTGCTTGGGCTTCATCCTCCGTGAGATCCAAGCCTGACAGAGCACTTGCATCACGAATCATGGCCAATGTCACTTCTGGTTCATCAGTATCCAGCATCTTGGACCAGAGCAAACCTGGAAAAAGGGTTGAGCTTAACCCAACCCCAGAAAAATAACCTAGAAACCTTCTTCGACTTGAAGCTCCGAAGTCCATCAATGAACCTCCTGAATTTTTGACAAAAAATAGGATGAATTGTATTTAAGCATGGGAAACAAAAGTGAACACCGCCAGTTTTCAACAACTTTGATCGGTTGAATGGCAGATCCAACACCTTGTCATTTCAGTCGTCTAGAGAACATTATCCATCAAAGGAATGGGCTTCGATCCAGACACACGGTGCAGTATCTGTAAAAGCCTAGGGGAAGTATCATTTTAAATATGTTAAGGAAAATTCCATGAACATGGTCCGAAAAATCATTAAAATCAGCTTAATTCTTCTTCTTACTACACCCATCATCTCAGCTTCTAATGACCTTCCCCAAGTAGCCTTTCCTGATCTAGAGTGGAGATCCATTGGGCCTAATAGAGGAGGTCGATCAATCGCAGTTGCTGGTCATACAGATCGTCCAAATGAATACTATTTCGGTGCAACAGGAGGAGGACTCTGGAAAACAGAAGATAGCGGGTCATCATGGAACCCAGTGACAGATGGATATATAGGAAGTTCTTCTGTCGGAGCGGTAGCCGTGGCCAATTCTAATCCCGACATCGTGTACCTAGGCATGGGTGAAGGACAACTTCGCGCAAACGTTTTGCAGGGAGACGGAATTTATAGATCTAGTGATGCTGGGAGTACATGGACACATGCAGGTTTAGCAGAGACAGAAACTATCACCAGAATACGAATACACCCTTCAGATCCAAAAACTGTATATGTTGCTGCTCTAGGTTCTCCATTCTCCAGCAATACCCAAAGAGGAGTCTTCCGCACGTCCAACAGTGGAGACACCTGGGAAAGAATACTCTATCGGGGCGAAAACTCTGGTGCAATCGATTTAGCAATAGACCCAAATGATTCTAACACCCTTTATGCTACTTTTTGGCAGGTATACCGGAAGCCTTGGAGACTCTGGAGTGGTGGGTCGGAATCTGGCATTTTTAAATCCACTGACGGTGGAACGAACTGGGAAGACCTTACAGAAAATCCTGGATTTCCAAGAGGACCGCTAGGAAAAATAACAGTGACCGTTTCTGGGACTAATTCACAAAAGATCTGGGCTAATGTAGAAGCAGGCCGAGGTGGCCTGTACCTTTCCAACGATGCTGGTGCCACTTGGACTCTAATCAATAATCATAGAGACCTATGGCAGAGAGCTTTCTATTTTCAAAGGATCGAAGCTGATCCTATCGAGCCGAATACTATCTATGTTTTAAACTTCGAACTACTTAAATCTACGGATTCCGGAAAAACTTTTACCCCCATCCAGGGAACACACAGTGACCACCACGACCTTTGGATAGACCCAAATAACCCATCCAGAATGATTAACGGCAATGATGGGGGAGGAGTCATTACTGTGAACGGTGGAAGCACCTGGACACATATGAGGTATCCCACAGCTCAAATATACCGTCTCGCCACTACAGCAGATTTTCCTTATCACGCCTGCGGAGCTCAACAGGATAATACAACCGTGTGTGTTGCGTCAGAAGGAAGCCACCTTAGCAACCCCAGAGGACAAAATGAAGACTGGATGTATGCTGTAGGTGGTGGTGAAAGCGGGTATATAGCCCCACATCCTGTCGATCCAGACATTTTTTTTGCTGGCGCAACCAACACTCTTACAAAATATGACCGTAAAACGGGACTTAGTTTTGATATACAACCCTACCCCAGAATTGTGATGGGAGAACCTGCTGAAGTTATGCCAGAACGATGGAACTGGACTTACCCTATAACGATTTCTAATACTGATCCTGAAATGCTCTATGTGGGATCTCAGCACCTATGGAGAAGCCTCGATGAAGGAAACACATGGGATAAAATTAGTCCTGATCTAACAAGAGCTGATCCTGAAACATTAGGAGATTCTGGCGGTCCCATAGTAAAGGACCAAGATGGCCCTGAAATTTATGGAACCATTTATAGCATAGGATCCTCATACTTTGACGATGAGGTCATTTGGACGGGCTCAGATGATGGCTTGATCCATGTTACCGTAAACGCAGGACAGACCTGGACCGATGTGACCCCAGCAGACCTGCCACCACACACGCGAATTACAACGATTGAGACATCGAAACACACTCCTGGATCTGCCTATGTCTCAGGTATTCGATATGAGATGGGTGACCGATTACCCTACTTGTGGAAGACACTAGACTACGGTAGGACTTGGAGGTTCATAGTAAATGGCATCGAGACTGATGATTTTACTAGAGTCATCAGGCAAGATATTAAGAACCCAAACGTTCTTTATGCAGGATCTGAAAAGGGCGTCTACATTTCACTAAATCAGGGAGAGGAATGGCACTCACTTTCCTTGAATCTACCAACAGTTCCTGTGACCGGCCTAGTGGTGGAAGAGCGAGATTTGGTAATTTCTACACATGGCAGGTCTTTCTGGATCCTTGATGATATTGAAACGCTACGCCAAATAAATCCCTCTCTAAGCCATTCCGAAAACCACCTTTTCAAACCTGCCAATGCAATCCGGAGAAATGTTCCAGCAGTCATAGACTACTACGTTGAGGAGGGGGCCAGTGAGGTAAAACTGGAAATTCTTGATTCAGAGGGAAGACACGTTACTACCCTGATGGAACAAAATGGCCACCCCCCAGGTTTACATCGTGAAAGATGGGATCTACGGTATCCTGGGGCTATAACATTTCCTGGTATTGTCCTAGAAGGTGGCAACCCTGCCATTGGACCCTGGGCACCACCTGGAATATTCCAAGTCAAATTAACTGTAGACAGCCAACAGACCACCGAACAATTCATACTCCAAAAAGATCCACGACTAACCAATGTCTCGGAAACCGATATGTTGGCGCAGTATAATCTAGCCTCAAACATCAGAGATCATGAAAGTTCAGCCAATCAACTAGTAATTGCTATTAGGGATATTAAATCTCAAATAGAAGAAAGAGTGAATGACAGTGAAAGTCGATCGTTAAATGTCCTGGCCAGCATTTTTTCCGAAAAGATAAGTCAGATAGAGGGAGAACTATACCAGGTATTGAATCAAAGCCCTAAAGACAAAATTGCTTTCCCTATTAAGCTAAATGACCGACTCACTGGTCTACGAAGACATCTGGAGCGGGGAGATGGTCTCCCCTTGGCAAGTTTTCTTGAAGTCTTCGAAGAATTATCCGCTGAATTAGAAGCACAAGTGCTGTCACTAATGGAAATCATGAATAATGAATTTAGTGAACTGAATAGGGCGCTGAGAGACGCTGGCTTGAGCCCGATAGAAAAACCCAACTTCTACATTCCAGCGCAGATTGATGTTGATTGGGTCTTTCGCTGACAATTAACCAAGCCTTGCTGTAGTCAAACCTGAGTCACAATATAGATTGGGAAGCATAGCAACTTAAGGAGACATCTTATGACAAAGTTATCTCAACTGCACTTATTCATCGTTTTCAGCATTGCTCTACTAGGACCTATGAATGGCCAAGCGCAGGAAACTAGCGCTGCTCACCGACACATGGGTCATGTAGCAGACGGTTTCAGAGGGACTCCAGATGGTATGGGGCTTCTTCCAACCGCTATGGCTGAAGCAGAAGTAGCGGCTCGCCATGCCTCATTGTCAGCTACTAACCTGACTGATCTTGCTGCTATGCAACGACACGCCGGGCACGTGTTGCATGCCTTAGAAGGTGGAGAAGGAAGGCCAGGACTTGGCTACGGACTTAAAAAAGCAACTGAAGGTATTATAGCACACATAGAGATGGCTGCTGGAGGAGACGGGGCTTCTCAAGGGGTGGTCACTCATTCGAATCACGTCGCAACTTCCTCGCGAAATACTCTAGAGAGAGCTAGCCTGATCATAGATTACATTGAAAAAGTTCAGAATACTGACTCCGTAAATGAAGCTGGAAGGATGACAGAGCAAATTGCGACACTTGCCGAACAGCTCCTTGCTGGATTTGATAGTAATGAGGACGGTCGAATTGGCTGGCAGGAAAACGAGGGTGGACTGCAGCAGGCTGAACAGCACATGAATATTATGAAAAGAGGCGAAGGAATGCCCTAGTGCTTACCATAAGTATGTCCAGATGTACCCTAGAGCAGATTTCAAAGCAACACAGGATTACAACATGAAATTTTGGCAGTGAACCAATCAACTACAACTACTGATCAGCCCCTGCAAAGTCGAATCAGCTAATACCTTGAAATTTTTTCTGACATAGGATCCAATTACTCCAGTCCCTGATCTTCCTGCGAGGCTGGGGGTTCTTATCTGCCCAGAGGGATGAAATTTTCCAGCCCTTGCCCAATTGACAAAATTCCTGTCCACTGCCGACACAGTTATATCCGCAGTAGTACTTTCTGGTAGACCTTTCTGTAACTGTTCGAACACATCTCTATGCAGACCGTATCGATCAAACAGACCTATATCTGAAGGGAATCGCATACTGGTATCATCCGCAGAAATTGCAAGACCAAAAAGAAAGAGAGGTTGGGGAGGGCGATCGTCCTCAGGCAAATAATTATATACATCAGCCAAATCCCAAACATCAGCTTCGACGATATATGCCCAAGCCTCCTGACTTTTACTCCACTCCAACTCTAGTAATTGGTCTCCCTGTAGAGCACAGAATTCTCGCGAACTTCTAGGAGTTTTCATGCTAAAATCACCGGGCAACTTAGTCTGTCCAAACAACTCACTATCATCGCCATCCGTGATACTCACCTGTATGAATTGACCAGGTGCTGCAAAAGTAACAGGTAGCTCGTCTAAACTATAACAAGTGCCCAGTGACCCTTCTATTTCTGATATTTCTCTCTGGACCCACGGAGGAACACACGTTGAAGCACTGTCTGGATTCTCAATTAACGTTACAGTTTGATTGCCAGCGGTTAGAGTGATATCAGCCCCTAAAACAGGCCCGTAATCTTTGCTACCCAGCACCCTGTGAAGATATGCGGTTGCTTCCAGGGCGTCACTTCCATCACTTGCAATGAAAACTTCTGCGATCAGAAGACTTTCCGGTGCAACCAGAGAGACACTATCCATTTCACAACCTGCTAAAGACAACACTCCCAGCATGAACCACCGAGTCACATACCTCATCTGAACCTCATCTCAAAACCGAAGGTGGGTAGGATTGGAAACATCGAAAATCCTCGACGAGTCCACTTAGTATTATCTACTGAGCTGCCATCTTCATAAGTATAGAAGTAGAAGAGGACATTCCTCCTATCATATACGTTAAGTACGTTTATATATGGAGTTATATATCCAGCACCAAAAATGTTCCTAAACTCTTTTCTGATGCTCACATCCAATCGATGGCGCACTGGATATCTTTCGCCATTTTTGGGTCCGAGAAAAACAGTATTCCCCCGTTCATCACGCCCTAGGGTGCCATTTGAAACCCGATGGCCAAAAGAAGAGAAAACCCCTACCGCCTCTGTAAAAGGAAGCCCAGTGCCAAAATTCCATCGCAGACCAACCTGCGCAGAATTCCAAAATTCATGATTCAACACTACGTCGACATCTACCCTTCTGTCGAAAATCGGAGGAAATTCAATTTCATTAGCTAAGTCAGCGGACCTGTAGTCGGGAAAGGTTCGCAATGCTTTAAGCCAACCCACTGTAATCCAACCTGTGGTGCTTCCTCTAAACCGTTGAGCAAACAAATCTACACCATAAGATCGTCCTCTGCCCTTAAGAAAATCATCCGTAGTGTCATTGGGATTCTCACCAAAATTTTCGGTAATAACATCATCGAAATCGCGTAAATATCCTTCCAGAGAAAGCAACCAACTGTTTCCTACGCGCCATTCTAATCCGAGCTGACCTTGGTCTGAAAGAACCCTGGGTACATCTGGTCCAGCTAAAACCCATATGTCAATTCCAAGTGGTAAATCCTCATCTCTAACCGAATGTAAAAACTGGGTGTATCGACCCACTGAAGTCTTGACGGCTAATCTCCGTCCAACCAAAAACCTTTTAAAGGATAACCGAGGAGAAATCTCATCCATCCTTTGAGCATCTTCCCTCGACCAGGTATCAAACCTAATGCCTGGTTCAATCACCCAGGAATTAGTGGGTCGCCATTGAAGCTGTGTATAGCTAGATGTGCCAGTACCTGGGCCTCCAACTTTCCAAAACTGTGTCCCTCCACCCATGATGGAATTTTGGTATTCCATAAAACGACCTTCCACGCCAACTTTTGCCGTAATTCCACGTGTCGGACGGCTTTCCCAGTCTACACCCATGGTTTTCTGAGAGATCTTTGAGCTAAACTCAACATCTCCAAAATCAGGGAATTGCAGGTCAGTGGAGAACTTTGAATAGCCCACCCTCACATCAACAGAGCCACCACCTGAGGTCGGATGTGTCCAACGACTTCCAATCAGGGAATTTCCAAAATCCCAATCTATACTCAAAGGAAAAGATTCGGTGTAATCTATCCCTAGCACGTCAGCGCCTTTGTAGCCAGTAATTGACAGCCTATCTCCCCCCTCTGTCCAGCCTTCAAAAACAAATTGACCGTCCTCTAACCTGTATGGAATCTTATCCGTTAGTAGATCAAAATAGGATCGTCGTCCCGAAACCCTCCACCGGGCATCCCGGAGGCCTAGCGCATTCTTAGCCTTTTGTGGCAAGCTTCCTCCTACTGCAGCTCTGGACATCAGCAAGGAAATCGCTCCCTGGACCTCCAATTGGCCATTTCCTGGGTCACTTTCTACGTTCAACACGGAGGAAACCCTACCTCCATACTCTGCTGGAAACCCACCTGCACTTAGTTCAGCTCTTCGCACCATATCAGAGTTAAACACTGAAACCAATCCTCCTAGGTGAGCTGGATTAAAAATTGGTATACCATCTAACAAAATCAGATTTTGATCAGCCGATCCGCCACGAACATTGAACGACGCTGAAAAGTCCGATGTACTTATTACACCTGGAAGAACCTCCGCAACACGAATTGGGTCTGGTTCAATAAATCCAGGGATGATCCTAAGATCTGCTGCTTCTACGGCTCTAACTGTCAAGCCAGCCTCTTCCTCAAAAGCAATCTCAGCTGGCTCCCTAGTTCCTTCAACGGTGAGACCTTCTAACTCCAAAGCTTGAATTTGGAGTTCGACATCTATGATGCGAGTCTCTGTTCCTCCCAACTGAAATTCCTCACTATAGGCTATAAATCCCAGTCTTTGAACTTCCAGTCGGATAATCCCACCAGGCAAATCTTCCAATTCAAAAAAACCGAGATCGTCCGTAGATGCTACACCCAGCACCATATTACTATTGGAATCTAGCGCTCTGGCCAAAGCACCCTCCAATGTCGCTCCCTGTTCATCCCTGACACGTCCCATCAAATGGCCCGACTGGGCAGCGGCTAGATCAGCCAGGACCAGAATAGAAAGAAAAGCCAGGGTCAGACACCGTATTTTTATTGAATATCTATTTTTTTTAATCACGACGACTTCGACTTTTTCCAGGCAACCAATTTGTAAAGCATCCAGGCAATACTGTAGCAAGTTTCGTGCCCAATAAAGCAGTAATTGAGCACATCTTGGAGACATCTATAATCTGTCTAAAAGCAACCTCCAACACCAGCCAAATCCCTACTATCCATCAATCGAATGAGGGAATGACGCTCATGTCATTTCCCACTCAAAGACACAATCATTTGCTACAAGAATTGGCAATCCCTACATTTTATCTAGCTGTAGTATGATTTCAGCTGGCTTTTGTAGGTTTTTATGTCCTTTTTCTAAGGAGTTTAAATCATGAGCGATAGAATAAAGCCAATCCTCTTCACCACCCTAGCCGTTTTTGGAGTAACCTATCTAGGAGTGCGATTCGTCTTCGCACCTCAAATGGGTGCAGACTACGCTAGTAACGCACCGTTCAGCCCAGAGATCACATCACTCCTAGGATCTATTGTTTTCGTCTTATTCTTTGATTATGCCATTGGTATGGTTGGGGACGTAATGAAAACAGCCATGGTCATAGCTCTCTCTCAAATCGTGATAGTAGATGTTTATTATGTGATTAATGGTGAGAGAGGGATTGCCCCAGCTGCCGTGAGTGCTGTTATACTGCTACTCAGTTGGTTTGTCGCAGCTAAAGTCTATAGTCACTTCTCTGAGGGAGAGTCAGGCGATAATTCTTCTGTTGCCGAAGTCGAAGAACCCGAACCAACTGCTTATTCCCCACCATCAGAAAATGTTGGAGAACCCGACAACTCTTCTTTCCCTTACTAGGACAGACCGAAGGGGATAAAAAAAGTCGAACTGTATAAACCTGGTTGTTTTATTCCCGTACACAAAGGGTTGCTAGTTACTAAACTGGGGATGATCCAAAGCCCGGATCATCCCCAGTTTTTATTTGCTCAATAATTAATTGACATGCCTTTACCACAACACCTGACCTCTTACCATCCCACAGCATATGCAGCGCGTCGAGGATCCGCTCCCGCCATGAATGTTCCTAAACTTGTATTTTTTAAGATCGCCTGAATACTGCCCAATGAATAGGATGGAGCCAGCTCAATATTATGTCCTAATTCCTGCAGACCTTCAAAATGGTCCACTGAAATCCTGTCTTCAATTCTCACGGTGATTTCAGCTCCTGCTTTATAGAAATTAGGTGCTGCAAACAAACTAAACCGAGGGGCTTCTATCGCATCCTGCACAGACATTCCCAGATCTAGAACGTTAACTAGTACCTGAAATTGTGTCTGACCTATTGTTTCACCACCTGGAGTTCCCAAGGCCAGAACGAATTCACCATCCTTCAGTACAACCACTGGTGAATTATTCAAGATAGGGACCTGACCTCCCCTGGCATAATTGACATGTTCAGAGTAGGGCGAAGTCGAACCTATCCGGGTTCCATTGTTGAAAGTGATGCCAGTATTACCAACCACAATTCCAGTGCCGAAAGATCCTCCGTGCGTTGGGGTACAAGCCACAATGTTACCTTCTTTGTCCATTACAGAAAAACTGGTTGTACTACCGGCGTGACTTACTTCCCTATTTGAACCCAATTGCAAGTTCTTTCCCGCATTCCAAAATTCCTTGGAGGTTTGATCATACCCTTCTGGTTTCCCTGCCGTCGGATAGGTCATACTCTCAACCTCAGAAATCATTTGACTCCGGAGAGAGAGGTAATCCGGGCTCAACATCCCCTCAGAGGGGACAAAAAATTGCGTTGGGTCTGCAACGTATTGATAAATATCAGATTTAGCCACTTGGATTGCTTCGATCATTAAGTGAGTCAGAGTATGGTTGTTCGCACCCAACGCTTCTACATCAAACCTCTCCAATAATTTCATCTGCATTAGGACTTCCATACCACCACGAGATGTCGGAGGAGATGAATAAATATCATAGCCCCTATATTTTATATGCAGAGGATTGCCCCAAATAGGCGTATACTCCTCAAAATCTTCCTTGGTAAACAACCCTCCTTCTTCTTCGTAGAATCGTGTGAATTCTTCTGCAATATCACCCTTATAAAAGCGATCGAAGGCTGCATCCAAGGCCTCCACACGACTTCTGCCTGTCTCAGCCGCAGTTTGCTCTGCTTCTATCAGTTTTCGAAAGGTAGAAGCCAAGGCTGGCATCTTAAAAAGCTCGCCTACCTCTGGTACCTTATTTCCTGGTAGAAATGTCTGGGCACTGGAAGGATAACTCCTGAATAAATCCTGCTGAGATTCAATGGCTTGAACAACCGATCCTTCTATAGGATGACCGTTTTCTGCATATTCTAATGCTGGCATCAACACCTCAGATAAACTCATAGTACCGTGTTCTTTGAGCATTGAGACCCAACCCCCTAACAAGCCAGGGACCACCCCAGCATAAATACCCTTGTTAAGTTCCTCAGCTATTCTTTCATTGGCTACCAAAGCCTTAGGTGCAGCACCTGCAGCCGTCAATGAGTGGACATCTCCAGAGTTCTTATCGAAATAAGTGAGGAAGCCATTTCCCCCTGCGCCCGACATCTGAGGCCTAACAACATTTAGTGTGGCTAGCACTGCCACCGATGCATCTATTGCGTTACCACCAGCCATTAGGATCCTCAAACCTGCTATCGAGGCCAAAGGATGGCCAGCAGTCACCAAACCATTTACTCCAGGAACTGCTGGACGGTGACTCTTCTTTCCCTCACTCATTTGCAGTGGATACGCATTTTCTTGTGCCATTATTGGATCAAAGGTAGAAAAAACCATACTCGTATAAACGACTAAACTTACAAATAGTGATCTACAAATAAACAGATTCATGTCTCATCCTGATTCATATTTACAAATAAACTTGGAATAATGAGAAATAACATATTTCCACATTTCTCGCTCTAACATGCGACAAAAAACTAACCAAAATAGTCGCCTTGATATACTATTGGTGGATAGCAATTTACATTGAAATGTAATGGGTAAGGCTAAAAGACTTCTATGTACACCATTAAAGAAATTTACTATACACTTCAGGGAGAAGGCAGGCATACTGGACGCCCTGCAGTCTTTCTTAGATTCTCTGGGTGCAACCTTTGGACTGGACGTGAAGTGGACAAGGATAAAGCCGTCTGCCAATTTTGTGATACCGATTTTGTTGGAACAGACGGGCCAATGGGCGGCAAATTTAAAGATCCCTTATCACTATCGGAAGCCGTCGAAAGAGTTTGGATCGATGCAGTCGCAAAAGGCCAGAATAGATTCGTTGTGTGTACGGGAGGAGAGCCACTATTACAACTGGACTCGGAAGCGATTCAAGCCCTTCATCAAAAAGGTTTTACAGTGGCTGTTGAGACCAACGGGACTGTTGAGCTACCCAAAGAAATTGACTGGACCTGTGTTAGCCCTAAAGCACATTCAGAACTCCTCGTCACCGAAGGAGATGAACTTAAGCTCGTTTTTCCACAAGTTGGAATTGAGCCTAGCCAATATGAACATTTACAATTCAATCACTTCTCTTTACAACCGATGGATGGCCCGGATTTGGCCGCTAACACAGCTAAGGCGATCACCTATGTGCTACAGAATCCCAAATGGACCCTGAGCATCCAAACCCACAAGATCCTGGGAATAGAATAGAACCTGAGCTAATGAAAGCCTTGACCTTTTGCTTTATCTGATAGTATTTGTTTTTCAGGTGACCAAGAAAAATTTTAAGGAGGTTACAGGCCCGTGAAAACTAATAATCTTATCGCTTACTCAGCACTTGCACTGAAATCTATTTTATGCGCTAGCATCCTGTGGCTATTCGCGACGGATCATGTTTTAGCGCAATCGAACCAGGCAACACTGATCAAAGCTGGTACGGTTATAGTCGGCGACGGAACAACAATGAGTTCTGTTTCGATAGTCGTAGTAGGAGATAAAATCTCTGAAATAGGACCTTCCTCCTCTGTAGAAGCTCCATCAGGTGCAAGGATAGTGGATTTGTCAGACCATACCGTACTTCCAGGTCTTATGGATATGCACACCCATATCAACTCCTCAGACCACGACGGTGGAGATATGTCTGTTCTGCGTGAACACGGCGCACATGGAGCGATCTACGGTGTGGTAAATGCTGAGAAAACCCTGCGGGCAGGATTCACTACCATTCGCAACGCTGGGGCACTTCATTATGCCGATGTGGCACTTCGAGACCTAATAGCCCAAGGGATTGTACCAGGACCTCGCATGTACGTTTCAGCCGCATCGTTAGGTATCACTGGAGGTCACTCTGATGTCAACGGATGGAGCCACCTCATCGATATACCTGGCACAGGAATGGTTGTAGACGGAGCGGATAATCTGCAAAAAGCGGTGCGCACGCTAGTAAAATTTGGAGCAGATCACATAAAAATTGTGGCAACAGGTGGAATTCTTTCTTCAGGAGATGCAGTCGATCACCCTCAGTATAGTGACGAAGAACTCCGAGCTGTCGTCGAAGAAGCTGGAAGACTAGGTCGTAAAGTCATAGCTCATGCGCATGGTGCGGAAGGTCTGAAAGCGGCTGTGCGAGCAGGTGTGGCGTCCATTGAACATGGTAGCTTGGTAGATGCAGAAGGAATCGAATTGATGAAAGAAAGAGGGGCTTTCATTGTCCCAACACTTTTGATATTGGATGAAATCATAGAGTTCGGAGAAGAAAGGGGAATTCCAGAGTATTCCATTCAAAAAGCCATTGAAATGTCTGACTTGAGAGAAACAGCACTACGAAAAGCTTATCAGGAAGGTGTTCGTTTTGCCTTTGGGACAGATGCCTCTGGAAATCTCCACGGACGGAACGCTCAGGAGTTCGAAGTGATGATTGAAACTCTTGGTGCTAGACCCATGCAAGTTATTCAAAATGCCACCTACGACGCAGCTGAACTTCTGGGGATACTCGATCAGGTTGGTACACTAGAAGTAGGAAAGTGGGCCGATATAATAGCTGTTGCAGGCAATCCATTAGAAGATATAACCCTATTAGAAACAGTAAATTTTGTCATGAAAGCTGGTGAAATTTACAAACATTTGGACAAATAAATCATGTCTATACTTAGAGTACAACATATCGGAGTTGTCGTCAGAAGCCTCAATGAAGCTTGTGCCCAATTTAAGAACTCATTAGGTCTGGAAGCTATTGATTTTCGAGATGATCAAGGACAAGGGATGCAGTTGGATGCTCGAATACTTTTAGGTAACGAATGCTGGTTGCACCTAGTGGAAAACTGGAACCCAGAATCCAGAGTGAATCAATTTCTCCAGGGAAAAGGCGAAGGACTAGAGCACATATCTCTGGAAACAGACGACATCGAAGGAGATGTTGAACATCTCAGAGAAATTGGCATTCCCATTTTTGAAGACAAGATTTTCGATGCCAATGACGGATATGAGGCGTTTGTTTTTCCTGACCAACTTCCTGGGCTGACAATAGAGCTCATTCAATCTCATGACCGCAGTTGGTTTTATCCACCTGAATCAGTCGGGGCCCCAGTGAGTGAAACCTTGGAAATAACCAAACTCCAACACATCGGACTGTGTGTAAATGATCTAAACCAAGCCTGTGATCGCTTTGAAGAGCTTTTCGGTCTTAAGGCGCAGGACTTTCGAGATGACCAAGGACAAGGGATGCAGTTGGATGCTCGAATACTTCTCCCGAATCAATGCTGGTTGCACCTGGTGGAAAACTGGAACCCAGAATCCAGAGTGAATCAATTTGTCAAAGAAAGGGGTGAAGGCATGGACCACCTTGCTCTAAGAACCACAGATATCCATCACGACATTGACTACCTGAGGGGCAAAGGTATCCCTATCTTTGAAGATCGAATCCTTGACGCCAACGACGGATACGAAGCTTTCGTTTATCCTGACCAACTTCCTGGGCTGACAGCTGAACTCATCCAACCTCATGCCCATAGTTGGACTTACCCAGGCTCATAAGGTTTATTTAATGAGAGTATTTGCCTGGAATCCAAAAACAGGAAATGCAATTTATTATCCGAATCCATAGACAAATCGAGAGAATTAAATTGCGATTTCAAACTATCGGATGGTTGGCTAGGACCAACCTCATTTCTTTTTCCATAGCATTTTTGGCATGTAGCGACAGTCAAGATCCACTTAAGCCGAACGACCCTGATGAACCAACTCCATGTCTAAACGCCTCTGGTGAATGCTCTCAATCTGTTCAGCTAGGCGAACAGTCTTTCCTTCCGATATTAAGAACACACTCCCTCGATAAAGAAGATCGGAAGATCCACACTGCCATCATCATAATTCACGGAACGACGAGAAATCATTCTTCAAATTTTGAGACGATGATCTCAGCAGTACAGGAAGAAGGTGCTTCACTTGACGACATAATGGTCATAGCACCTAAATTTCAAATAGCAGAGGACACCCCCACTGCCAATGAACCATTCTGGACCAATAGCGGGTGGAAAAAAGGTCACTTATCTGTCACGGATAGCAAACCCAGGCCTAGGGTCAGCTCCTACGGCGCCATCGACAAAATCATAGAGATTTTAAGCATTAAGTCCCGATTCCCTTCGATGAATGAAATTGTCGTTACTGGACATTCGGCTGGAGGGCAAGTCACGCACAGATTTGCAGCAGGAAGTCAGGTAGAAGGTACCATTGAACACATCAACATACGATACATAGTGGCTAACCCTTCTACCTATCTCTACCTAGGACCCGAACGTCTTATTGACGGAACTTTTAGCTCACCGATTCGCTCAGAATGTCCTGAATATGACTACTGGCACTATGGCTTAAAAAATCTAAACACTTATATGCGATCGATAAGCTTAGCTCAAATCGAACAGAATCTATTGGACAGAGACGTCACCATACTGATCGGAGATCAGGACCTGGGATCAAACCAACTAGATGTATCTTGTGGTGCCAACTTACAAGGAGGTAATCGCTTTTCCAGAGGCCAAAACCTAGTCAGTTATATGGACTCACTTTTCCCAACAAACAACCATACTGAAAAGATTGTCCCAGGTATTTCACACTCAGGGAAAGGTATGTATACCTCTCCTGAAGGACTCTCTGTGCTTTTCCCGTCCTGATTTTGCTAGTCTCGGCTTACTTGAAATTTTTGAACTCTGCGTCCAGTAGAAGCTTCTCCAACATACAGATTCCCTTCTGCATCTGCGCTCATTCCGTGAGGACGTAGAAATTGTCCCACCTGTCTCCCACCTCTGCCAAATTCACCTACTATATCTAATGTCTCTCTGTTAAGGATCCATACCTTGTGATTGGTCCCGTCAGCCATATAGAGCCACTCTTGCTCCTCATCAGGAGAAAAAGCAAATACGAAAGCAGATCCCGAGGCCAGTGTCTTGGGAGCGACTATCTTTTCCATCAGATAGTCTCCATTTTGGCTAAATACCTGTATCCGATTACCTCTGCGGTCGGCCACATAGATCAAGCCATCGTTAGAGCCCAAAATCCCATGAACTGTTGAAAACTGACTAACAGTAGAACCTTCTGAATTTCGATCAGCGTAATCGTATTCATCATCGGGGACCTCACCGTAAGCACCCCAATGCCTGAGATATTCTCCAGAATCTCCATCATACACTACAACTCGGCGGTTTCTATATCCATCGGCTATGTAAGCCTCATTCGTTACAGGATCAACCCAAACACCCGCGGGACCACCCAACAACCTCTTATCATTGCTACCATTATTTCGGTCATACTCTCCGAGGGTCAATACTACCTCACCCGAACGTGTAAATTTCATTACTCTATGATGCCGATAGCTGCCAATCCAAACATAATCGTTATGGTCAACAAAGATTCCATGAGGATTTCTGGGAAATTCCTCTATACTCTGGGTTGGCTCACCCCATGCTTGAACCACTCCACCATCTTGATCGAATTCAATGACTACCGGAGCGGGAGCACAACATGTCCCAATTGGGGGATCTTGCACTGCAGAAGTTTCCTCTGCAGTTAGTGTTTCAGGAAGATGAGTCACCCAAATATGCTGCCTAGAATCTACGAAAACTCCAGTGACCGACCCCAGTATCCAATTGTTAGGTAGCTCTAGCGGCCAAGAAGGGTCTACAGTAAAAGATGGTACGCTTACGTTAGCCCGACTATCATCGTCAGGTTCTGCCATACATCCCGTTAGCACCACAACCAACAAAAGTGCTGAGATGATCAAGTGTCCTCGTTTCATAATTTACCTCCTGCTTACTTAAAATATTTCTAAAAACAATTCACAATCTGTGGTGGTCCAAATCCAAACCAAACCACTCCTTCTCCGTATATGTATCTAGGGATCAGTGGAATATTATAGTACTGAGCACTCCTACTCCTTGCGACAAAGTATCGATCACCTACACTGTGGTAACACCAACAAGATAGTTTTGTGGGCTGTTTATGGAAATTATAAAAACAATTTACTCAAGAGTGCCTGATATGATTGTTGAACCAGGAAAGACTAGAATCGGATGGATTGGATTGGGAGTGATGGGGCACAGCATGTGCACACACCTTATCAATAGTGGATTTAGTGCAACTGTATTCACCCGAACCAAAGCAAAAGCAAGCGAACTTCTGGAAAAAGGAGCAGAATGGAAGGACAGTCCCCTTGAAGTCGCCAAAAACAGTGACGCGATCTTCAGTATAGTCGCTTTCCCGACTGATGTCCGTGAAGTCTTCCTGGGCAATGAAGGCCTTCTTCAGGGATGCAAACCTGGCACTGTCGTGGTAGATATGACCACGAGTGAGCCTTCCTTAGCTAGAGAAATCTATCGACGAGCCAAGGAAAAAGGCGTCGACGCTATCGATGCTCCAGTATCTGGAGGTGACATAGGTGCGAGAGAAGCACGACTGTCAATCATGGTCGGAGGTGACAAAACTGCTGTCGAGACCATAAGGCCCTGCTTCGAGGCTATGGGGAGCACCATCATCCATCAAGGCGAAGCGGGATCTGGTCAACATACCAAGATGGTAAATCAAATATTAATTGCTTCTGGAATGATTGGTGTATGTGAAGCTCTACTATATGCCCATAAATCTGGGTTGGAACTGGAGACAGTAATGAAATCCGTCAGTAGTGGAGCTGCAGGTAGTTGGTCATTGGACAACTACGGGCCTAGGATAATCAATAACGATTTCGATCCAGGATTTTTTGTAGAGCATTTCATTAAGGACATGGCAATTGCCCTAGAAGAAGCCTCCCGAATGAATTTATCCTTGCCCGGTCTAGCCCTTGCACATCAGTTATACAATGCTTTAAAAGCTCAAGGTGGTAGTAAAAATGGCACGCAAGCACTCCAACTGGCTTTATCTCGCCTGTCCGCCCTAGATTGGATAAAAAGATAGTCTCCTTCAACCCACATCACAGGAAAGTATATGAGTCTTCTATTAGCTTGTCTCCGGTTTAGAAAGGTGTAGTTCTGGCTTGCATTATTTCTAATAAGTGCGACCTCTCTGAATGGACAGAAGAAGATCGCTGACCATCCGGAAGTACAAGAATCCTTGGAACTATTAGATGTGTGGATGGACGCCCAGCAAGCCTACGGAAGGATACCAGGAGCTTCTATCGCAGTAGTGTATGATCAAGAACTCATTTGGGCGAAAGGTTATGGATATGCCCACATGGAAGAACGGGTTCCAGCGACCAGCAGTACAATGTATTCCATCTGTTCCATCTCCAAGCTTTTTACGGCAGTGGGTATCATGCAACTTCGCGACCAAGACAAACTGCGACTGTCAGACTCAGTTGAAGATCATTTGGACTGGTTCAGCATGAAAAACGATTACTCGGATTCTGGTCCTGTCACTATTGAAGGAATTCTCTCTCACTCTTCTGGCCTGCCCCGAGAGGCTGACGCACCCTATTGGACTGGACCCGACTATCCCTTTCCAACTCGCGATCAAATAGTGAGTAGTATCTCAGATCAAAAAATGCTCTATCCCGCTAGAGCCCACTACCAATATTCAAATCTGGGCCTCACGCTCGCCGGAGAAATTTTGATGGGCCTCACGGGTCAATCGTATTCCGACTATGTCCAGAACAACATACTGAGACCACTGGGAATGGAAGACACGACCACCGACCATTTAGATGAGTTCCGTAACAATCAACTGGCTACTGGATACTCAGCAATCCAGAGAGACGGTACACTTGCGACTATACCTCCCTACCAAGTTCGTGGAATCGCGCCCGCAGCTGGAATGCTATCGACAGTCGAAGATTTAGCTAAATTTGCCAGTTGGCAATTCAGAACACTCGATGGAAATACGGAACAAGCCATCCTCGAGAAGAACACCCTGCGTGAGATGCAACGTGTTCACTTCATGGAACCAGATGCTTCTACTACATATGGACTTGGATTTTCCGTCTGGCGAAACGATGAGAAAAGATTCGTCGGACACGGGGGTTCATGCCCAGGATACAGAAGTCATTTTCTTGTTCGTCCAGAGGATAAAATTGCCACAATATTTATGACGAACGGCCAAGGTGTTAGCGCGGGAAATTTTACTCAAATCGCATTCGACATCCTTAGTCCCGCCATAAAAAATGCAACCGAAATTCCGAGTACAGATGTTGTAACTGACAGACAGACATCTAAAGATTTGAAACAATTTACTGGCCTTTACAAGCGACCTCTAGGAGGAGAAACAGCGGTACTTCAGCGAGGTGATACATTAATTATGTTGGGCCTGCCCTCTAGAAATCCACTAAGCTCGATCACAGAACTAGAGCACATAGAAGGAAATACTTTTAGAAGAATTTTATCAAATGATACTGGTGAATTGGGAGAAGAAATTATTTTTGAGGAAGTCGGCAATGGAGAAATGAAACTGTGGAGGCACAACAACTTCAGTTTACGCCAACATTAGCTATCAAACACCTGAACTAGTACGCTTTCCAATCTTTCTAACGTGCGATCCACATTCGCTAATTTATCTAAGCCAAACAGTCCAAGGCGAAAGGTTTGAAAATCCTTCGGTTCACCACACATTAAAGGAACTCCCGCAGCTACCTGAATGCCCAAATTAGAGAACTTTGCTCCGTTCTGAACCTGAGAATCATCAGTGTAGCTAACTACCACACTAGGAGCTTCAAAGCCTTTATCTGCTACGCTATGAACACCTACCTCCCTAAGCAGATCACGAACTCTTCTTCCTAATTCTTCTTGCTTATTCTGGGCTTCGTTAAAGCCAAACCTCTCTGTCTCGTTCATTACCCTGTGGAACTGGCGCAACGAATCGGTAGGCATGGTAGCGTGATACGCATGTCCGCCTTCTTCATAGGCCTCCATTATTTCTTTCCATTTTCTGAGATCAGTGGCAAAACTAGTACTCTTTGTCGAAGTGAGTTTTTGAACTGCTAGAGTACTTAACATTATAAGACCGCTACACGGCGACCCACTCCAACCCTTCTGCGGTGCTGAAATCAAAACATCTACTCCAGTGGCTTCCATATCGACCCAAAGCGCTCCCGAAGCCACACAGTCCAGAACAAACATCCCTGAAACTTCATGTACAGCCTCCCCGACAGCTCTGAGGTAATCGTCAGGTAATATTATTCCCGCTGATGTCTCTACATGGGGAGCAAAAACCACTTCTGGCCGATTCTGCTTGATGGATTCAACCACTTTGTCGATCGGTGGAGGGCTAAAGGGTGCATGCTTCACTTCTGAAACTCGACTTGCTCGCAAAACGGTACTATCAGATGGAATGGAACCCATCTCCAAAATTTGTGTCCAGCGATAACTAAACCATCCATTGCGAATTACCAGACAATTCTTATCAGTCGCGAATTGCCTAGCCACTGCTTCCATTCCATATGTTCCACCACCAGGAACAAGAACTACTGACTGACTTTTATAAACCTTTTTAAGAGTTGCTGAAATATCCCTCATGACTTCTTGAAAAGATTGAGACATATGGTTCAAAGAACGATCAGAAAACACAACCGAGTACTCTAACAGTCCTCCTGGATCAATATCAGATCTTTCGTTTTGCATTTTATTTCCATTTAGTTTTTTGGATCGTTACACATCCGTATGGAGTAACCCTATAGAGAAGGACTCCATAAATCTAGTAGTGGTGCTTTGATAGAAAGAGTAACACCCATTATACTCCTCTCGAGTATAAATCTAGATAGTCGCGACCTAAATCATGTACTCATCACAGGGGACCATTAGAGCTCAACCGTTGGAGTTCATTTACCTCCATGTTAACTTCTCTAAAATCATTGGTTCTAGTTAATTGTGATGCCTTGCCTCGGTTCTAGAACCCCTAGATTCCTACTGCACCTTACTTGAAGAGCAAACATCTATGGGAACAGCCGAGCAAGTAAAACAACCAGAGATTACTGATCATGGCAGATCCCTAGTTCTCCTTGCTGTTCTTCTAGCATTATTCCTGGCAGCTCTAGACCAGACAATCATTTCCACAGCATTGCCTAGGATCGTGGCAGATCTGCAAGGAATCAAGCGCTACGCCTGGGTGGCCACAGCTTATTTAATAACCTCCACAGCTTCTGCACCAATATACGGTAAACTTGCGGACACATACTCTCGTAAGAAAATCGGAATTGTGGCAGTCCTGCTTTTTCTTCTTGGATCTATTCTTTGTGGCTTGGCTGGCGAGTTTGGAAACCTACCCATCATCGGCGATGGTATGAATCAGCTAGTCTTCTTCAGGGGTATACAAGGAATTGGTGGTGGTGGCATCTTCGCGATGACTTTCATTATCATCGCTAGTTTATATCCGCCCTCTGAACGAGGACGCTACCAGGGATTCGTTGGAGCAGTTTGGGGAATCGCATCCGTTCTCGGACCACTGATGGGAGGGTTGCTCACCGACCATGCTGGCAATTTAATCCCTGGTATCGAAGGATGGCGTTGGGTCTTTTATGTCAACGTCCCTTTTGGAGCCATAGCTTTGTGGTTCATAAGGAAACACATGCCTTCACTGAAACCTCCAGGAAAACCAATCCGACCTGATTTTGTCAGCGCTCTATTGCTAGTGAGCGCTTTAATACCGCTCATGCTAGCTCTACAAATTGATAAGCAAATCTATCCTTGGATACCCGGGATTATTCCACAAGAATCCACTTCACCGGTCTGGCACTCGTGGTTGACCCTAGGCTTGCTGGCCCTAACATTATTTCTCCTTGCAATATTTATTAAACGCTCCAGACAGTCTAATAGTCCGGTTCTAGATTTTCGACTCTTTGAGAACCGTGTCTTTAGAGCAGCCAACTTAACTGCTTTCTTTTACGGAGCTAGTTTCATGTCCGTGGTCATCTTCCTCCCCCTATTTCTCGTAAACGTACTGGAAGTATCTGCGACAAGAGCTGGCGCTGTTCTGATTCCCTTTTCTATAGGAATAAGCTTGGCTGCCACCGTGAGTGGTCAACTAGTTTCAAAATATGGTTATTACAGGAATCAGATTTTCTGTGGGGGGTTACTATTCTCCTGCTCTATCCTGTTATTGGCACAAATGGACATTGACACGTCATACTTAAGGGTGATGCTTTACACTGTCCTCTGTGGAATAGGAGTCGGTCCATCCCTTCCACTACTCACGCTTGCCATACAAAATGCAATAGATGTTCGCTTGATCGGACAAGCGACCAGTGCTTCACAGTTTTTTCGACAAATTGGTTCCACTATGGGAGCTGCTGTTATGGGCACAGTCCTTGGAACCACCCTAGGAGTTGCATTTTCTACCTTGGACCTGCCCGCATCTTTGGAAAACCAGTCGGTTCGTAATATCGCCTCTACAGGCAGTTCGGGACTGGCAAAGCAAGTACAAGAAATATACTCGAGCTTAGGGGACCGGCTGGAACTAAGTCGTCCGGACCAAGAAAATTATACAACTCTAAGTTCTAACCCAGACATGCCAGAGAGCTTCGCTACTCAAATTGAAGAATTCAGCAATTCTGGCCGAGGAGATATCTCGTCTATTGCCGAATCTCTAAGATCCTACGGGGACAACGCATCTGCTCAACTTAGCAGTAAAGTAAGAGAGGGTTTCACTTCAGCCACTAGAAGAATATACACGTTGACCTTCATTATTATGATCTTGGCCAATATCGCCACCCTAAGGATTCCCGAGATACCCCTGCGAAAAACACATGACAACGTCAGTAATGAGAGAACTTCTCCAGAGTAGACCTTTCCCTCTTAAGATAATGATTGGGAATATCAATCAGAGGATCAAAAAACCTAAGAGTTAAGACTGTTTTTTTTGATTTGTACTGGTAAAGCCCCTTTGCGAGTTTTCTTTTTGAAGAAGGGTTTGAGTACATAACGGTGTGCCAATACCGCCCAAGTGCAAAGGATTCCCAGTCCCAAATGTGACCACGAAAGAATTTCCAGTGATAGTTCATCGATAACTACCTGAATCAAATAACCGGTCAACACTAGAGGGAAAAAAGTGTAAGTAGCCAAGACACCACTTTTTCTCCCTGTCGGTATATTTGATTTCAGACTTCTCCAGATATGGTTAGTAGCAATTAAGCCGAACGCAAACAGCATTGCCGGCGCCGACAGCACATGCAACTTCAGGAGCCATGGTTCTAAAGGGTGATTAATCACTGCCCAGGGGTCATCGGTCTCCATGAAACGTTTCATATATATGTAGACCACACCACTTAAAGCAGTCACAATGGTAGTCGTGTATAGAAACCAACGATGAAATTGGGTCAAAATAAATGGCTTTAGAAGGGATCAATAACTAGGTGCAGAGCCATAACTCGCCGGACCGCTGCGGTAACCGCTCTAGCCGTCAGTGTTGCACCAGTTATGGTGGCGATATCTCCCTTTTGAGACAAGTCCCTATCGAGAGCTCGATCTATGAACTGAGTCATCCACCTTCCGGGAGCACGGTAGTTTGGAGGTTCTTGAAATCGCATTGTCTCGACTCGAATCACACGGTCCTGGCTGTCAATTGCGACCATAACTACTTCTTGCAGGGTTCTCACCCTGTGAGCGTCAAAATAGGCTACACCAATTTGTTCCCCATCTCTGGACACCATATAAGGTCTGACCAGATTGTTATCTATGGGGATATTTTCTCCAGCTAGAATTCTCGCTTCTTCCTTCTGGGACTCACTTAGAAATACTGTCTTTCTTTCAAATTCTGCCCCGGGGAATGCTAGTTCAATACCTTCATCAATACTTAAGGTTTGACCAGATAAAGACTGGGTAGCGGTGAATAAAATCACCGCTACCCAGAAAAAGCCTCTTCTAAAGTCTAGTAGAGCCATCCTACAACAAAGTTCATTTGGTTAATCCCTGAATTACTGCCAGTTTGGTGCATCTGGTAGTCACCCTTGAAGACCACTTGCGTTGCTGGTTTCCAAGCAAATCCAACCGAAGTGGCTGTCAGATCTTTACTGGCACTGGCACTATAACTAGCATGAACGCCCTGATGCGTATTAACCCTCTCGTAGCGCACATAAGGAATAAATGCTGCTTCGGTATCGGTCTTAGTTCTCAGCAAGTCATATCCTGCTTGAACAAACCAACCACCCATTGCTTCACCGATTCCGGCCGATCCCGTGAGGCCATTGGCCTGATTCAATTCATGCACGTCGCCCACAGAAGCGTGTGCCCAAAGAGCTCTAAGATCAAAACCATTCACTTTGTAATCCATGTGGACATCAAAAATTGTTACCCGTCCCCCTATTTCAGAACCATTCAATTCCATCCCTTGCCCTGTATTGCCAGTGTACATGGACGCTCCCAATAGTAGCCCTGGAGTACCAATGTAATCCCAGCGAGCAGCAATACCAAAGTTTTCAGCCAGTGCTTTTGCACCTTTTTGGCGACCTCCACGAAGACCACTCGAAGTAAATTTAGCCCCATTGAGTGAGTTCATCGTGTATACCCGCCACGAAGTTGTTTCCGTTTCTCCGAACAATCCAATACCGTTTTCTCTCCAGGTAGTCGGTATGATCTTATTTTCGGTCAAAGGCCTTTCGGTCCCCAAAAAGATCGGAGGCTCATGGAGCTCGTTTGTTAGACCTAGAGGGGCCAAAAGCATACCAGCACGCATACCTACATTCTCAGTGAACATGTAATCCACATAAGCGAATTCCAAATAAATTTCTTTGGCATGCTCAACTTCGATTTCCGAATTAAATAGTAGACGATCATTGAACTTGTACCCAGTATAAAGTATCGCTCTCAGGGCATCGAACTGATCTTTTTTCCCCGAAGCCGTACCGTCCTGTTTACTACCAGCATAGTTCTCGTAAAGAAACTCTCCATATCCCCCTATGGACAACCCACTCTCAATTTTATAGACCCTGGAGGCAGCTGGACCGAAGCCTCTTTCGCCAGAATCAATATCTACCACTGCATCACCTAGGTCCATCCTTTCCAATTCAGCAGCTAGAGCCTCAATATTTCTCTCTATCTCTGCAATCCGCTCTGCATCAGTTTGCTGTGCGGCAACCTCTTGTGACTGGCTAAGGGACACCAGTAAGAAGCTCAACATTGGAAGGATTACTGACATCCTAATTACTTTGGTCATTCGGAATACCCTCTTTGATTAGTTGTGATTCTATAAAAGAATCTTGAAAAAATGTAGTCGATTCCATCGACAGTTCTCCGTGAACATCACGGACAAATAAAGCGGCTATATCCTGCTGTCCTTCAGCCCACTTTAAACCCTCATCAGGACCCATGACGAACAACGCCGTTGCGAGAGCGTCTGCTTCGAATGGATCCTGAGAAATTACTGAGACACTTCCCCATGCTTCTGCTGGCATACCCGTGTGGGGATCAATGATGTGTCCATATTTCTCTGTTTCAACTTCGATAAATCGTTCGCCTATGCCCGAGGTAGCAATTGATTCGTTGATGAGCTTCACCTTTAGTACGCTCTCTGATCGATTACTAGGATGAGCAATCTGGACGACACGACCTGATCCTCCGTAGGGCAGCCTATGATAAATCCAGACCTGACCACCGAAGTTGATCTCTGCATGACTAACGGAAGGACCTAGCACATCTGCAATACCAGATAGAGCTACCCCTTTACCGAATGCACCAGTTTCTATCCATGAAATATTGAAATTCCTGGTCACGGTCTGGTCCTCAATATGCAGCTTAAAGGCACCTTTCTGTGAATGCTGGATCGCACTTTCGATTTCCTCACCAGCTGGAATTCGTCCTCTACCTCTCAAATCCCATGCCTCAATTAGCGGACCCATGAAAGGACTGAACGATCCTCTAGTTTCTCGTGATAATTCCTCTGCCTTAGCCAGTATTAGAAACAGTTCATCAGAAATGGGCAGGTCCACACCTACTGAAGCTCTGTTAACACCACTCAACTCGGAATCGGTCCTCCATGTGCTGATCAAGGATTCAACCCTTTCCATTTCCAGAACGGCTCTTTCCGATGCTTGAATGGCAAGCTCTCTCGAGCCAGCTTCAATCACTACTCCAACACTAGTGCCCATTATCCAAGCCTCCCTCTCAATTCGAATGGATGGCTCTTCCAATTGCCCTATTGGTGGGCTAAATGAATTCAGCAGCGCTAGTGTTAGGTAAAACATGCAATTTGCAACAAATTATAAAATTGTAAGTGTGATTGAGAATCATTCTCATATAATTTAGTGCAAAAATACCCCTCATCAAGTGCCTAATGAAAAAAAATTGACCACTTTGATACCAACACCTAAAGGTCAGACTAGAGAGTCAGAAACATCCAGAGTATACACTTGGCGAACCATTCCTTCGTGGACCGAATCGATACATACAATTTTTCCATTTCGATCCCAACGGGGATGTAAATCGCACCTAGTGTCTTTGGTGAGTGCTGGGTCTGCATAGAAAGATCCCAGCGAAGCCACTGCCCCAGTTTCCATGTCAAAAAGCAAGAGGCTCCTTTTGTTGCTATCTGGGTCTGGGTAGGTATCTGTGAGTAACCATTTATTGTTTGGACTACAAGTGAAGTGTCCATTTTCCCGCAAAACATGTCCACCTATTTCTTCAACATCAGAAGATCTATCTGTGTAGCGATGGTATCGACTACGGTTATTTCGAGTTGACCAAGCCAATATGTGTATATCATCAAGCCAAACTGGATGGGAGATCTGATTCACATTCTTTTCATACTCATAGGTCCAAACCCCCTCGACTTGTTCTTCTAGCAGTGGATGTTCACTGGTCTGCAAAACTTTCACATCGGTCCCATCAGGGCTAATGGTCAGTAGGCGATGGAACCATTGATTTTCATCAGTCACGCACTCAGACCAACGGTGCAAAAACAAAATGCGAGTTCCACTAGGATTAATGCCAGCGTGCGAAAACCAGTGGGTTGCTCTCGACATGGAATCCTCAGGAGAAAAATTGGAAGCATCCCTATAACTGAAGATGAGCATCTCTTTGCCCGTTTCCAAATCGACATAGAACAGCCCATCGTCATCGGGAAAGCACTCTAAATCATAGTCCACGGGATGAGTGAAGTAGCCGATCGCTGAATGTGTGACTGCAAGGCGACTGTAATTATATGAAACCATAAAGTCGCCCTTTGGGGATGCTGCTGCCAATGGTTTTCCATAAAACCTCTCTTGATTCTTGTCTATATCCAAAAGCACAGTTCCATAACCCTCAGGTATGGAACGATTGAATAGAATTTTCTTTGCAGAGCGATTCTCAAGCCACTGAAGCATCGATCCCTGTTGCCAATTCCAACTGTCTGTAGTCGTCAAAGGAACAAAACTCTTGCCCCCCTGTGGATCGCAGTAGCCTATAGTAGCGAGGCTATCTCCAGATGGAATACCAGTGCCTGCCACGCTATGGAATAACAAGTAACTATTTGATTCGTCCCAAGGACACTTATCGTAGTAACCGAAAAAACTGTGGGAAGAACCATCTGAAACCATTCTGACGTTAGATACATCAACTTCTTTCTCGCTCATCTCACTCCAGTCAATTCCTCACTCAAGGCTTTAAGTAAATTTCTGGCTATCCTGTCATGTGCTTGATCATGGGCTCTACCAACTTCTATACCCCTAAAGTATTGGCCAGGCTTAATGTCCTCTGACCGGACAAGATTCATCACTGCATGAGCCCCTTCATCCACAGTGGTCCGGGGTTGTACTCCAGCCCTACGGACCATTTCTGTGTCCATGTAGGTGGCCGGATGCAGTGAAACAGGGATAACATCCGACCCTTCCAGTTCTTCCGCTAAATCAAACGTAAACAGTATCTGCGCAAGCTTGCTCTGGGCATACGCCCGCCCACCAGAAAAGTTTTGTTCTATCATTACATCATCGAAATCAATCGCGGTCTGAGCAGCTGAAGAAACATTTACAATACGTGATGGCTGGCTATCCATTATCAACGGCATGAGCATTTTAGTCAGAAGAAAGCCTGCTAAGTAATTCACCTGAAACCGCAACTCGTGCCCGTCCTGGGAAACCATTCTTTGGTTTGGAGCGGAACCGAAACCCGCGTTATTGATTAACACATCCAGCCGACTATAGTCTGCCAAAATTTTATCTCCAAACCCCCTTACCTCCTGTAGAGAGGAGAAATCAGCTCTATAAAAACGGGCGCTTCCAGAACCTTCGGCAACAATTTCCGCAACCAATTCTGTGCCTCTTTGAGCATTGCGTCCATGTACAATTACATGTGCACCTTGAGATCCCAGCCTCCGAGCCACTTCCCTACCCAGACCTCCTGTAGATCCAGTGACCAAGATTACTTCTTGACCAGGTGCGGGTGCTATCTCACTCTGGCCCATTAATCCCTGACTAGTAAAAAAGGTTATAAACAAAAAACCAGTTACAACAAACCTGGGCATAACAAAGCCAGAAAAATACATTCTTCGCCTCCTTTTATCGTTGCAAGAGATCATAAGAATCATTAGAACATCCAGCAAAAAAAGCAAAAAAAGCTGCACTTGTTTCATCCTTTATTTGCAGAAAAGCTTTAAACAGATGACGGGAACCCGTCCTAGCCCTAATATGATGTGGATATAACAACACCATTGGACCGAAACATTAGCATCCCTAATAGAAATGTGTCCCGAAGAGGAACCCATGATTAAAAGGAAAATAAAGTCCTTAATGACCAACTACAGAGGTGCGATCTTATTACTCCTCGCAACAAGCTTGAATGGCTGCGATTCCACCTCCTCTGACTTTGCGGAACTAGCTGAAAATCACCTGCCACAGATAGAGGGTGAAATCAACATTCCTGGCCTTCTTGCTGAAGTTGAAGTAATTAGGGATTCCTGGGGAGTACCGCACATTTACGCCGACAATATAGACGACCTATTCTTCGCTCAGGGGTTCGTACAAGCTCAAGACAGATTATGGCAAATGGATATGTACCGAAGAGCTGGTGAAGGTCGACTCGCAGAAATAATGGGTGAACAATGGGTGGAACATGATCGCAGTGCCAGATTACTCAAGTACAGGGGTCCATGGACAGAAGAAGAATTCAGTAGCTACCATCCAGAGGGATACCGTATCCTGACAGCCTTCTCCTCTGGGGTGAATGCCTATATAGATCATGCCACCTCTTCGGGAGAATTGCCTGTTGAATTTACTTTGACTGGGATTCAACCAGAACCATGGACACCTGAAACACCACTCTTAAGGATTGCAACAGCGATGCCCACTCGAGATGGCATGAGAGAAATTTCTCTCGCCCAAAGTGTCATAGACCTGGGCCCAGCAGAAGCAAACCGACAAGCTCGGCCAACGCCCTTTAGGGACCTAATCGTCCCCAAAGGACTTAATCTTCCAGTCCTCCATCAAGACATTGCGAACGGACTGAGAGGATTTCGCGGAACAATAGTCAAACCGAACGTGATCGAGCCCTATAATTCCTGGAATAACAGACAAGCATCGTTTAACCTAGGCGCGTTTGAAAATTCCCCCGGAAGTAACAACTGGGTCATCAGCGGCGACCTGACCGCCACAGGAAAAGTAATTCTGGCTAACGACCCGCACCGCGGAGTCACCAATCCCTCATTGCGCTACATGGTTCATCTCGATGCTCCAGGATGGACAGCTATCGGTTCCACAGAACCTGTACTTCCTGGTGTTGCTATTGGACACAACGGAAGAATTGGATGGGGATTGACCATTGTGGGAACAGACCAATCAGATGTGTATCAAGAAACGGTAAACCCAGAAAATCCCAATGAAGTTTTATGGAACGGAGAATGGGAAGCGATACGTGTGGAGGTAGACACCATCCACGTGAAGGATAGAGAACCACAGCTAGTTGAGCTTAAGTTCACACGTCACGGACCCATCTTCTTTGAAGACCCGGAAAATAATCTGTCCTATGCATTGCGTTCTACCATGCATGAACCAGGTACAACTGGATATCTACCAGCTCTTCGACTCAATGTGGCCGATGACTGCTCTCAATTTCTTGATGCCATGAATTATTGGATGGCGCCTACTGAAAATATGATTTGTGGTGACATCCTTGGTAATATAGCCTGGCAAGCTGCCGCTTTGTCCCCAAAAAGAGAAGGTTGGCACGGCAGGCTTCCAGTTCCTGGAACGGGTGAATATGAATGGGCCGGTTTCAGAGATGACCTGCCCACGGAATTTAATCCCTCTCGTGGATGGATAGGTACGGCCAACCATGATATACATCCCCCAAACTATGATCCCCCACTCTTCTTCAAGACCGCACCTGCCTTTACACCACGTATTCTGAGAGTGCAAGAAGTCTTGAATAGTGGGGACCAATTTACGATCCAAGATTCGAAAGATCTGCAACATGATGCATACTCGGCATCTTCCTTTACATCTCTTGATTTCTTAAGAGGTTGGGTTGCGAGCGACCCCGAAGTAGAAGCTCTGCGTCAAGAAGTAGAATCTTGGGACGGAATATATGGGAAGGACAGCCGGCCAGCAGCAATTTTCAGTCATCTGCAAGGACTTCTCCAGGACGAACCAATAACAGAGGATGTATTTATCCAAGCCTTGAATAGTATCCGGCAGGAGCAGGGCGAGGACAAGGATCAGTGGCGATGGGGGAGAATCCAAAGGAGTGAGTTTCCCCACTCTCTTGTTTCGGCCTTTGATATCGACCCCGTCGAAAGGCTAGGAGGAGCAGGAACAGTAGCTGCGACTGGTGCAACTTTCAGGGAAATTATCGATTTCTCTGATCTAGATAATTCACAAGCCACTAATAGCCCTGGGCAATCAGGCCGTCCTGGAAGTCCATTTTACGACAATTTAGCAGAAAGCTGGGGCAACCAAGAGTACTTCCCTCTTTCTTTCAGTAGAGAAGCGGTAGAAAGAAATGGCCAGTATACCTTGACCCTGAAACCGATGTAGGGTAACAAAAAGATTGTAAATCAGGACTAATACTAGGTTCCACTGCGCATAGTATTCGATAGCTTGCCGAGGTTGCCAATCTCCACCACATAACTATCACCTTCGGTCATCCAAGCCTTATCTTCCCTGCCCATGATGACTCCAGGAGGAGTTCCAGTGATAACGACATCACCTGGATCGAGAGTTATGTACCGACTGATATAGCTAATGATCTCTGCGACCGTAAAAATCATGTCTGAGGTATTGCTGTCCTGACGAATCTCTCCATTCAGCCAACCCCGGATAGAAAGATCTTGAGGATCTGGAACTTCATCACTAGTCACCAGATAAGGCCCTATAGGTAAGAATCCATCCAACGCCTTGCCAAGCAACCATTGACCCGATCGGAATTGAAGTTCACGCTCACTTATGTCATTTGAAGTGCAATAGCCAAAGACTTTATCTAAAGCATTGTCAACGGAAACTCTTCGTGTTTGTTCTCCCATGACGAAAGCCAGTTCGGCCTCATAATCAACCCTAACCAGGCCAGTGATATCTATATCCTGACCCGGTGCAGCTATAGAGTTATTAAACTTGTTGAACAGTACAGGCTCGTTGGGAATATCCATTCCTGCTTCAGCGGCGTGTTCTCGATAATTCAAGCCCACACAAATAACCTTGTGGGGATTGATCACTGCTGGACCTACTTTCAAACTATTCTCGTCTAAACAACATTCTGGAATCCCTAAAGCTTCCTCGATCAGACTGTCCCATTGGGAAAAACCTCCCATATTCCCATGTACTACCGTATCATAGGTGCAGGGAAGTTCCATCCCTAGCATACTGGAAGCTGTCTCCACATCAAGAACACTTTCTTGTGTCTTCAGCCCGAGCTTGAACTCACCATCTTTGTGGAAGTTTAGAAATCTCATGCTTCAAACCACCTTTATTAACAATTATTTGAACTCTGACAAATCCGAGGTCTAAAGAAACTGCACATGATCAACGTCTTAGAAGAAAGTATAATTTCCATTTTTCATATCAACAATAACGCCCCATATTTTCACATATAAACTATCATATATGCTACTTGTAGCGCATTATCTTCTAGTCCCTTATGGTTGCAGTTACACCTTATGGATTTCTCAAACAGGCTAACTAAAAACAGATGGAAACGGAAAAGCTTAAAGATCGATTAATTGCGAATATTCACTCTGCCAGCATTCCAGCTAGTTCCAACGATATTGAAAAGGTTATTGATCAAGGCTGTTTAGATAAAGTTGTTTCCCTGAATGAAATGGCGAAAATAGTGGAAACATCTGCCAATCCAGATTACTTGGTAGATTGGGATCCGGGGCAAACGATTAACCACTCAACCTCTTGTGAAACACTAACCACTGATAGGTCAGAGGATACCCTAGAACGAAGTCCACTGAGTATCGGCATCCTTAGTCACAAAATAAAAAACCGAAGCATATCACCCGTTGAATTGACCCAACAGTCCCTGGATTCTATTCAGAGCCAAGATGCAGAACTCAATGCTTTCCAGAACGTCCTGGTTGAGCAAGCCATTGATGCCGCAAAGCAAGCGGAAGCTGAAATATCCAATGGACAATATCGAGGAGCCCTACACGGAATTCCCGTTGCAATTAAAGATCTACTAGCCATGACTGGAACCACGAGAACAGCTGGTTCAAAAATACTAGACAACCAGGCGACCGACTTCAGTGCCACAGCAGTAAACCGCCTTATAGAGGCAGGTGCCATCATCGTCGGAAAAACTCGCCTGTCTGAATTCGCTTACTGGCCAGGATCCAGCAATCCGCACTATGGTCCCACTAGAAACCCCCACAATCCAGACTACGATGCTGGCGGGTCCAGCAGTGGGTCAGCAGCTGCAGTAGCCGCTGGTATCGTGAGCGCTGCCTTGGGATCAGATACTGGAGGTTCCATCAGGATACCAGCAACATTGTGTGGACTCGTCGGATTAAAGCCAACCTTCGGAAGGGTCAGTCTCGCCGGATGTACACCTCTTGCTTGGTCTCTAGATCACCTTGGACCCCTAACTCACAACGTAGAGGACTCTGGATTACTGCTAAGTGTCCTCTCTGGCCATGATCCCCTGGACTCAAGAACCCGTAAAAATAGTGATTTCGAGACAACTATAGACCTGAACGCAGGAATTGAAGGGTTTCGTATAGGCATATTGAGAGAAGATGGCTTTCCAACACCCGTTGAAGATCCCGACATGCTCAATTCTTGGAAAAGCTCTCTCCAAGTCCTGGAAGATGCAGGCGCCCAATTGGCAGAAATCGATTTAACCGAAATCGCTACATTGTGGTTAACTAGTAATGTCATACTAGCAGTGGAAGCTGCTACTTTCCATACACCCTATTTGATTAAACATTTCTCAGACTATGGGGAGTTCTGTAAAGATCGACTCCTTTCTGCCTTTGCTTTCAGTGGAGGAGATTTCGTCAAAGCCCAAAAGATACGTCAAACTATCCGAAGTAAGTGGAATCACCTACTGAAGAACTTTGATCTCTTAGTCACTCATTCTCAACCAGAAAAAACTCATCTTCTAGATGAACCTTCATCCACGCGTTTCATGAACTCATTCAATATCTTGGGATGGCCAGCTATGAGTGTCCCGGTGGGTAGAGATAGTGACGGCCTCCCCCTTGGAATCCAGTTGGTTGCTAAGCCATGGCAGGAAGAATTACTATTGCGAGCAGCCCAAACGATTGAGTCATCTCAGTAGATCCCACTAATGCTTATAATGGTTAGCAACAAATTGAAGCAATAATTAACAGGAGATAATAGATGCGACTTTTCCTCAAGGTATTCACTGCAACGCTTAGTATCCTAGCGGTTGTTGTCACGGTTCAAAATCCATTAACTGGGCAGGAAGTATCTCGTGATCAACTACTTGATTACATGCAGCAGTTAAGAACTGACCACGATCTTCCTGGAATTTCAGTTGCAGTGGCTGTAGACGGCGAAATCGTATTTTCGGAAGGTGTCGGTTACGCTGAGTTAGATAATCATACTCCCGCGACCGGACGCACTGTCCATAATATTGGCTCGGTCTCCAAAGTTTTTGCAGTTATCGGACTTATGCAGTTAGTAGAACAAGGAAAAGTCGATCTGGACGCTACCCTACAACGATATATGCCCTACTACACCGAGCAACCATTCCCAATAACCGTAAGACATATTCTCACTCACACCTCCGGCATTCGCCACTACCGAAACGGTGAATTTGGACCATACGGGCTATTGCGATTTCGACATTATGACGACTTTGAAGAAGCCACCCGTTTATGGCGTGATGACCCTCTGGTCTATAACCCAGGCACTGCATGGATGTACTCATCCCACGCTCACAACCTTCAGCATGGCATTGTCGAATCGGTAACCGATGAAGATTACGAAGAATACCTCAAATACAACGTTTTCGAACCCGCAGGAATGCTGGCTACCCAATTCGACGTACCATCCAGAGTAGTAAACCACCGAGGAAAGGGTTATGTCCGCAACGCAACTGGACATTTTATCAATGCACCTAATGAGGACCCTAGCTACAAATACGCTGGAGGAGGCATCCTGTCGAATGTTGAAGATATGGTCAGATTAGCCCTCGCGATTAACGAGGGGAGATTATTGACTCCAGAAACTGTAGCAGAAATGCACAGGCCACAAATCGATCCGTCAATTAGAGAATACGGCTCGGAAACACCTCTAGGTCACGAACAAGCCTTGGCTTGGTTTATAAGGACGGACCAGGCTGGACGTCGTTACCCTAACCATACTGGAACAGTGAAAGGAACTCGTTCATTCCTCGCCAATTTTTCTGATCAAGGTGTAATAGTCGCACTTCAGGTAAATAGCCTACCTTTCGATTCGGCCAGGTACGGTGAAGCAATCGCCCAAATGTTTCTAAAAGACAAATAAACTGGTGGTGGAGAACTAGTCTATCCGTTCTGGCTCCATGACTTTTTCCACAACATCATTTCCTACTTTGCTTACATAGTAAACCTTGGCTTCTTCTCGAGTAGAAACCACTCGTTTTACTTCATTGTCTTCGAAGTAGATTCCTGCATCGTTGTCACAAGCATACCCAGGCATCAATTCACCCGACTTGATCAATTTGTGGTATAGGGGCCTTCTAGCTGCTTCAGCATCATAATGCGGCGAATGACTTCCTTTCAGAAATCCTAAGCACTCAATTTTCGTCACTTCCTTTGGCCTTGAATCTGTCGTGCCTTCTTCGAACCAACATAAGGAGCCAGCACTGGCTCCTCCCAACACAATTCCTCTGTCCCAGGCTTCCTTCAAAATCAAATCAATACCCTGGACTTTCCAAATAGCCTGTTGGTTTAGAGTGTTCCCTCCAGATACAACTATTCCATCCATCGAAAGCAAAACATCTTCAAAGCTCTGATCCATCCTATAACTGCTGATGAAACTCTCCTGGACGAAAGGTACAACGTTCAGGTTCGCACAATTCTGAAACCAACTGATAATACCTGATGGACGATCAGCAGAGGCAGTGGGCAAGTAGCATATTCTCGGTCTATCTTTGCCAGTCAGATCAGCCATATAACGGATAAATGCTTCCCTGAAGCCACCACCTGCGATCAAGATTTTTCTTCCGTCAAATCCAGCTTTGGGTGATTCAGTATCCGCAGAAACCAGATCATCGGAGTTCAAAGCCATAGAACCCAACGCTGAGGAAACAATAAATTTTCTTCTCTTCACTCTAACCCACCTCTATTTGAGGATGAACTCGCTCAAGCACAAATTCTTAATAATTCTATCCCCTCAAAATACATTAAGAAACCTAAAGAGATTGTATTGAAGTCCTAGCCATATCTGCCCTCAATATAATCTGCAGTCTCCTCATGAAGAGGGTTTAGAAACAAATCATCAGTACTCTGTTTCTCTATCAACTTACCCAGTAGCATGAAGGCGGATTCAGTACTTGCCCTTCTCGCCTGAGCCATATTGTGGGTAACAATCAAAATTGTATACTGCCCTGATAGAGCCCAAATCATCTGCTCCAGAGCCTCGGTCCCTTTAGGATCTAATGCTGAAGTAGGCTCATCCATCAAAATAACAGATGGCTTAAGAGGAATAAGCCGCGCGATACATAGCTTCTGCTGAGCCTCAAGGGAAAGCCCAGTTGCATAATCATTTAAACGATCCTTCACATCATCCCACAGCAGCACCGTTCTGAGTGACTCCTCCAAGATTGCTTCCTCTTGTGCTCTTGAAAGACCTCCACTCGACCCATGAATTCGATGTGCGAAAAGGACATTGTCTCGAATAGACAAAGGAAGCGGATTGGGTCGCTGGAAGACCATACCCACAGTTTTCCTTAGTTGTGCCAGATCTACTCGCTCGTCCAAAATATTATTATCCAAAATCCTGATAGACCCCAAAACTTTGGTATATGATCCCAATCGTTCATTGATACGATTAATTGATCTCAATAATGTCGATTTTCCACAACCAGATGGACCGATCAGGGAAGTTACAGAACCCTTTTTTACTTCCAAGTCAACATCAAAAAGAGCCTGAAAATCTCCGTACCAGAAGTTCAATTTGTCCACTTGAATGGCTAGTTCCGAATGCTCTATACTATCCAAAACGTCCCTCCACATAGTCACGAGTCCGCTGATCTGTGACAGTACCGGTAAAGAAATCTTCAGTTTCACCTACTTCCACTAATTCACCGTTCAGGAAAAACGCTGTCCTATTCGCGATCCGTCTAACCTGTTGCACCAAATTAGTAACTAGAACCACGGTCATTTCATTCTTGAGTTCTTGCAGCACATCTTCGATTCGCATCGTCGTAACCGGATCTACAGCTATCGAGAACTCATCCAAAAGAAGGAGCTCAGGATCTTGGGATAACGCCCTTGCTATCGTCAATCTTTGTTGTTGTCCCCCTGACAGTAAGCTTCCCAATTGATGAAGCCGATCTTTCACTTCGTCCCAAAGCGCAGCCCTTGTCAGGCAACGCTCTACTGTCTCATCCAACTCAGCTTTCTTGGTTATACCAGCGAGACGAGGAGACAGGGCAACATTTTCATAAATACTCATGGGAAGTCCAACTGGCAAAGGAAAAACGACGCCTATTCTCTTGCGCAGAGCATAAACATTTTTCACTTGCCTGACTTCCAACCCACCAAACCTTATCGAACCCTGGACATCCATGGTGTCCCTGTATTCATCCATCCTATTTATGGCATTAAGAAAACTTGTCTTTCCACTTCCGGCAGGACCAATTATACCGAATATTTCATTCTTCCGAATCTCTAGGTCGTCCACTTTAAGTGCTAAGTCATCCCCATACTTAATGATCAGATCTGTAACCAAGATTTCTGGATGAGAGGTTACCATTTCTTCTGGCTCCTGACGTAAGATCTAAGCATTATCGAAGACGCATTCATAACTAAAACGATAGTGACAAGAACCAAGGCTACACTATATGGAAGTTCCTCTGGAACACCTGGAACCTGAGTGGACACTACGAAAAGGTGCAACGACATTGCCATAGTTTGGTCTAAAATCCCCTGGGGAAGGAAGGGAAGAAAAAATGCCGCACCAGTAAACATGATTGGGGCGGTCTCCCCAGCCGTTCTGGAAACTTCAAGAATCACTCCCGTCAAAATGCCACTCAGTGCATTGGGCAAGACAACTTTCCTGATAGTCTGCCAGCGAGTTGCACCCATTCCCCAGCATGCCTCTCTAAATTCCACAGGCACGGCCTGAAGGGACTCCTTAGTAGCAACAATAACCACAGGTAAAGTCATAATCCCCAGCGTTAAACTTGCTGCTAGTATACTAGTCCCAAATCCCGCAAAAATTACAAACGCCCCCAAACCAAATAAGGCATGTACGATCGAAGGAACTCCCGCCAAATTGATGATTGCCAAATTAATGATCCGGGTTAGCCAAGTGTCTTTAGCATACTCAGAAAGATATATGGCCGTAGCCACACCTAATGGAACCGAGAATATAAGTGCGACAACTACAAGCCAAATCGTACCTAAAAGAGCTGGAAATATTCCACCAGCAGTCATTCCATTAGTGGGAGCACTGAAAAGGAATTCAAAAGAAATATTTGGACCACCCTTATAAATCAACACACTCATAATGGTGATCACAGGAACTACCAGAAGGCAGGTTACCAAGCCAAACAGAATGGATAATAGTTTTTGAGTGCGATGATTTCGGCGGTTCAACTCAGTGGAATCAAACACTTAGTTCCCCTTATTTCCTTTGACCACTATATCCGCAGTCAGATTTATTATGAATGTGACCAAGAATAGGAGTATCCCAAGTGTAAACAATGCCTGATAATGTTCGGATCCAACGGCTGTTTCGCCCAATTCAGCGGCTATAGTCGCAGTCAGTGCTCTCACTGAATCGAATGGGCTTGTTGGCAAATTAATCGAGTGACCACTAGTCATAAGAACCGCCATGGTCTCTCCAAACCCCCTGCCCACTCCCAGTAAAATAGCAGCAACGAGACCATTTTTTGCTGCTGGCAGGACAACTCTAAAAGTGACCTGCCATTTTGTAGCTCCGAGTGCTTCTGCTGCTTCTCTGTATGTATCTGGAACAGCCTTAAGAGCGTCCTCGGCAATGGTTGTCATGATCGGAGCTGCCATCAGAGCAAGAATTATCCCCGAGTTAAGAATTCCCAAGCCAACAGGTACATTGAAAAGATCTATGATCAATGGATTCATAATCGAAAGCCCTATGAATCCCCAAACTACTGAAGGAATAGCTGCGAGTAGCTCAATCAGCACTTTCAAAATCTCTCTCGTTCGACCAGATGCAAATTCGGAGATAAAAATGGCTGCACACAATGAAAATGGTACAGCCAGAAGCATCGCAAACCCAGTCACACTGGCTGTTCCTATTACCAGTGCAAGAATACCGTAGTTAGGGTTAGAAAGAGACGTTGGTCTCCATTCCACAGATAACAAGAATTCGCTAAAGCTGAAGGATTCAAACAGAAAGCCAAATCCTTCTTTGGTAATAAAAAAGAAAATGCTAATGATCAGAAAAATTGCCGAAACACCTGCAACGAACATCAGACTTTCGAAGCACTTGTCCCAAAACCAGGCCTTGTCTCTATAGTCTAGATGCTCACCTAGTCTCTGTTCGTTTACTATATTCTCAGCCTTGTCCATTTTGCTAGCTGGCGTCCACTCCAGATAAAATTGTCATCAATTTTTGGATAGAACCAGCTACATGTCGATAAGTTGCGTCCAAGTCATTAGCATCAGAAGGGTCCCACCTTAAAACTGTAGTTCTAAAAGGTACTTCTCCCAGAAAATCGAAGTCTTCCTCTTTTGAAAAAACGACCACAACATGAAAATGATTGGACATCTCCGAAATCGGAACCATTCCTTTTGAACGGGCGTGCCTAAGGTCTAAGCCTTTATCGTCCATATATTTTACTAGATTTTCCTCTAGCAACCCATCTCCCTCAACTTTCCAACCTGCACTCTCATAAACGCCACTTTTGGAAAAAGCTTTGCGAGCATAGGATTCGGCCACCTGCGCTTCGCGATCATGTTTTTCATCCAAAAACAGTACCCTAAACACTCTGGGCTTTCTCTGTTCCCCTGAAAATGCGAATACCGTTTGTTCAGAAAGATTTTCCGCCTGCTCTTCCATCCTTCTGAAAAGTAGCAATACCCTACTCAATCCCAATATGTCTAACATTCCAGTCTTCTCGGTTGTCCCTAAATCTAAAACCTCCTTAAAGACTAAATTCACCGCATGATCAGAGCGTTCAGAGTGCCAGTAAGTCTCTCTAGCACTCTCCACATCTCCCTTCTTGAAAGCCTGTATCGCTTTTTCGAGCGTATACCTAGCCTGCTGGGCGACCATCTCGATTTGTTTAACTATCCTCTCAGGTGGCTCGGATTCGATTCTTACGATCTGCCGCCCAATCGAACCAGCATAATCACCGATCCTTTCCAAGGCGACAGTCAAACGTAGAACGGCGGAAGCATATCGTAGGTGTCTACCACTTGGCGCGTGCCTCACCACAAAAGAATGCACCATTTCGTCAATCCTCTGTATCTTTCGATTAACCCTACGATCACCTAAAACAACTTCATTGGCGGCGGCGAAGTCTCGGTGAACAAAAGAGTGCAGGACTTTCCCGATCTGATCTAGAATTTCATCTGAAACTTGATCAATGTGTGCCCCTATTTCCTCAAGATCTCTCTCAATACGTTCTGCGTAGTGTAGATTTTCCATTCCACAATTCCTTTTAACTACAGACGACTTCTACTGCTGGAGCATATCCTTTATCAAACAAAATACACTGCCCTTCATCCCCCATAATCCAGCTCATGTAGGCCCCCACTGCTCCAGTCGGAACTCCAGCGGTATACATAAACAAGGGCCGAGCAATCGGATAGCTGCCATCTATAGCCGTTTCAACCGTTGGCAGCACACATTCAGCACCCTCTTCCACCATCACACAAGGCATTTCCACCTCTTCTGTGGCATAGGCTAGACCGCTATAACCAATCCCGCAAGCAGTACTTGCCACGAGATCGACCACTTCGGAAGATCCGTTCATGTCCCTCGATCCCAATCTAAAATCTCTCCCTTCTCCCAGAACCGCCTCCTGGAAATATGCATATGTGCCAGAATTATTCTGACGACTCACTCTCACAATCTCTCCACTAGGACAATCTGGCATATCAATCCCCAATTGGCTCCAATTATCCAAATCTCCACCGTCCCCATAAATACGCCCCAAATCAGCAAAAGAAATGGATTTCATAGGATTGCTTGGATGTAGAAAAATTGCCAAGGCATCGAAGCCAACTCTGTGTTCAACGGGACTCACTCCATTTACCTGAGCGGCCTCGATTTCTTCACTTCTCATCGCACGACTGGAATTAGCAATATCTACTGTACCGTTTATCATGGCAGAAATACCGGTTCCAGACCCGCCACCCGTTACTGCAACAGCAACGCTAGGATCGACTACACCATATTCTTCCGCCCACGCCTGAGCCACATTTACCAAGGTATCAGACCCCTTATTCTCTACCAACTGTCTGTCAGATCCCCCTCCGCAACCTAGCAGAAAAACTCCTGTAACTACTGCCTTTCTAATCATTTTCCTCCCAATATTCTCCACCTTCAGTGATAAACATAAAGATTGTGAAAAAAAGTACAATCTATAGAATAAAAAAGCAACACTTCCAAGACGCCTAAATCTTGCACTTTTTTTCACAATCTTTATGTTTATCTTCACCTGGGAAATCAATTACCCTTCTATTAACTTAAAATCATGGGGAAAAAGAGAAAGACAATGCAAAAAACAAGAATGCATGGAACTAGCAGTTTAATTGCTATTCTGCTGTTTATCATTCAATCTTCCTCGCTATCTGCTCAGGTCACTTTGAACTCAAGAGCTTCAGAGCTTACCATAACTGGTCGAACTCAGACCCAGTTCAATACTACCTCTGTCGCTGGAGAAAAGAGTTCTGAATTTTTGCTTCGGCGAACTCGATTAACAGCAGAAGTAACCGTAAACGATCTCGTGTCGGGTAAAGTGCAGCCAGACTTTGGTGGTGGGAAGATCTCTTTGAAAGACGCATACTTGCGACTGTCATTTAGTCCTAAATTCCGGATGACATCAGGACAATTCAAAAGAGCATTTGACATTTTCGAATTGACTAGCTCAACCCAGACCTTGGTAATTGAAAGGGGTGGGGACATCAGGGGAGTTGATTCCTGCATGGGCCCTAGGACTAAGAGTATTTGTTCCTATAGTAGGTTCACGGAAAACTTGGGATACTCGGACCGTGATATCGGCGTAATCTTCGATGGTACCTTGTCCAGCAGAGACCTTCACTATTCTTTCGCCATCACAAATGGTGCCGGTGCGAACAATAAAGAAACCACTGGCACAAAATCTTTTTCAGGACGACTGGAAATTCCTATTGCAGGACGTTTTAGCCTATCACCCAACTTTAGTGCTCACGATTACTTGAACACCGTCCTATCAAAAGATCAACACGGGTTGGCCTGGGGAGCTGACTTAGAATATGGTAGCTATGGTAGCCCCGGCGTTCATTTAAAGGCTGGAATGATCTTTGGTGACAACTGGAAAAAACTGGACTCTCTGGGGAAGCCAAGTGCTTTCAGTTCTTTTCAGACCATTATTTCTTATAGAAAGTCAGTCCCAAACACCACTTTGGTTGAATTCATAGAGCCACTGATCCGAGTAAGTTGGGGTAACCCCGATAGAAATATCTCAGACGATGGAGGAATGTTAAGCACCCTCGGATTCGTTACTCATTTTATTGGCCGCAACAAGATAGCTGTAAATGTAGACACCTGGGATCCTGCACTAAGCTCGCTCCCCTCTGAGTTTTCCTTGAAAATTCAGACTTATTTCCATTTCTGATCTTAGCACTGAGTCGGACCTGTATTTACGGAAGGTGGAGGGTGGAGCTACAGGTTCAACTCAGTAATTGCTCTAAGGACTATTTTTTCTTGAGATACATTTTCCCTAGCATAAAAACAGGCAAGGAAGCTAGTGCAAACCGAATCAGTGCCATCGGAGTATCTCGTCTGCACCCTGGATGTACAGAGTTGCCAAGTTCCAGTTGTGGCACATCAGGTGTCAACTGGATCCAAGCATTTCTGCTACACCAGTATGAGAAACCATGAGCCTGTTCCCCGTCAACAAACAAAATAAATGGAGTAGACTGGAAAGCTAGAAGACCACAAGCCACAGCAAATACGACCAGCAGAATAGCATTTCTACTTTCTTCCATTTCCAGTTTCCGTTCCTTAGCTCAAGGGTCAATCAGCGTAAGATCATAGCTTATTATCTCCTTCAAACCAAGGAAAAACTCAAAACCATAAACTAGGATAGCTTCGGATTGATGGAAGCTATCTATACGTGCCACAGTCAATACTATGGTCAGAGTAGATTCTCAGTTGTAGGATCAATCCATCTACTTAATCTTAGACACTGTAAACCTGGAACTTAGACTATGAAGCCCACCTTGTTGATCATCATGCTAGGATGCATGTCCCTGCCCATCACTCCACTGATGAGCCAAGAAGAACCAAGTGACCGTCCTTTTTGGAGGCCAGTAGTAATGGGAACACACGGGATGGTAGCAGCGGAACACCCCTTGGAAGCAATGGCAGGATGGAAAATACTGGAAGCTGGTGGAAACGCTTTTGATGCGGCAACCGCAGTATTTTATATGACCACAGTCGTTGAACAGCACCAAGCTGGAATGGGTGGAGACGCCTTCATGCTGGCCTACGTAAAAGATTTAGACAAAGTAGTGTTTATAAATGGAACTGGAACAGCACCTCAGTTGGCCACGAAATCTTATTTCCAAGAGCTAGGATCAATTCCTAGCTCGGGCCCTGATGCCACAGACGTTCCTGGTGCAGTGGCTGGATTTGATCTTGCTCAGAAAACTTTTGGTACTATGGAGTACTCCCAGGTACTGGAGCCCGCTATTCGTGCTGCAAGAGAGGGACACCCCTTAGACTTTTGGGCCTCCACATATCACGAACGTGCGGTTGAGAAAATTAGTGATTACCCCAGTTCTGTAGCTGTGCTTATGCCCGAAGGTCGACCTATAGTAGCAGGTGAACTGTTCGTACAAAGAGATCTGGCCAGTTCTATGGAAAAAATAGTATCCGGCGGAGCAGATGTGTTCTATCGCGGGGAACTTGCGATGCAATTCGACAAAATTTATCAGGAAGCAGGAGGTCGCTTACGATACGAGGATCTCGCATCGTACCAAGCTGAGCTTTTAGACCCAATAAAGATTCAATACGAAGGGCTCGAAGTTTACCAAAGCGCACCAAATTCGCAGGGGATAGTCATGCTAATGGCACTCAATATCCTGGAGGGCTACGACTTAAAGGCTATGGGACACAACTCAGCCGATTACATCCATGTTGTTACAGAAGCAATGAACTTAACTTTTGCAGACCGTAACAAATGGATCTCTGACCCCAGATACGTGGATATACCAGTAGATGAGTTACTATCTAAAGATTATGCGCAGAGCCGACGTAGTCTGATCCGCCTAGATAAGGCCATGACATCTCCACCACCTGGAGACCCCATAAACGGTGAAGCGATTTTAGTGGGACATCAGGTGGAGTATGCAACAGACGCAGAAGAAGTTTACTATCCAAACGATTGGACCAAAACCGACGGTGAAACATCATCTTTTTCTATCTCGGACCAATTCGGCAACCTAGTTTCTGTTACTCATAGTGTTAATGGCAGTTTTGGAAGCGGAATGTATGTCGACGGCACTGGGATCGTACTAAACAATCGTATGCCCTACTACTCTTTGGCGGACGGTGACGTTAATGAAATGGTGCCAGGGAAGAGGCCTAGACACACTATCAATCCTGCATTAGCCACCAAAGATGGAAAGCCCTTTTTGGCTTGGAATACGCCAGGTGGTGATAATCAACCGCAGGCAATGCTACAGTCTTTCCTGGCTGTAGCCCTATTCGGAGCCAATGTCCAACAAGCCGTTGAATCGCCTACAGTCACCAGCTCTGCGTTCACATCTTCTAATTATCCTGGTACAAATAGAGGAATGTTGACAATGCCTGCAAGTTTAGGAGATCGTATTTCCGATAATCTTGCAAACAGGGGTCATAAGATCGAAGTACTCCCTCTTCAGCAACCCTATCGACAAAGCATATCAGGAGCCGGTGCAGTAAAGATGATAATGATCGATCCAGAAACGGGCGTCATGCATGGGGGAGTCGCCCCAGCAAAAAGTGACTACGTAATCGGAAGATGACAACACTCGTGGCTCTTCGAACTCTATAGCACTAGTGGCTATATTTGTCAGCAAACTCTTCGTTGTGATTTTGTGGGACGGGTTGTAGTAACATTAACCCTATTATGAAAAGTATACTGACTGTCATGATAGCTAGTTTCTGATTTCCACCCGTGAGAAAGGCTACATACCCAAACATAAGGGGGCCAACCACTGAAGAAGATTTTCCACAGAACGCATAGAATCCAAAAATTTCAGCTTCCTTGCCTTTAGGCGTCAATCTAGCCATAAAACTTCGACTAGCTGATTGAACTGAACCCAGACCGAAACCTGCTAACAATCCAAGGCCGGCAAATCCTAGCTTGGAACTATCTGGAACAAAATAAACCCCTAAAGCAACGCAGATCCACAAGACCAACACACCATTCAAAATCTTTTTCGGGCCAAGACGATCGGTAGGCTTAGCCAGTAAAAAGGCTCCTATTAATGCGGACAACTGAATCAAAAAGAAGAGATAAATCAGTTCATTTTGCGTATACCCGAAGGTAGTTGAAGCCAATGTTGCTGCCATATATGTAGCCGTCAAAACTCCATCTATGTAAAAGAAATATGCGATTAGGAAATTCCTCACTGGCTTCACTGCCATTACTTCTTTCCAGAGACTAATAAAGTTACTGACGCCCCATTTAGCCGAGTTCCCAATACTTTCTTTACCTCTAGGATCATCAGCTGGCAAAAACCAGAACGATGGAATAGAAAACACAAGAAACATTGCAAAAACCATCAGCCACACTAAATCAAGGTTGCCCAAGAGAGGCAAAGCTAGAGCCAGGCCGACGGCAGAACCGAGGTATCCTAGCGCAAACCCTTTTCCTGATACCGTACCTTGCTGTTCTGGCGGTACTAACTCTGGCAAGTACGCGTTGTAAAATGGCAGGCAACCTTCAAAACCCACATTCGCTAAAACAAATAGCGCAAAAGCATACGAAACCATCCCTGGTTCAATGGTTGGGAAAAGGGCCACTCCTATTAAACAGAGTCCGACAAAAAATCCGAGAAACTTCTTTCTCACTCCAGATCGATCGGCTATAGCACCTAATGCTGGAGAGAGTAACGCCACTAGGAGAGCAGACAATGCAACCGCACGGCCCCACAACAAATCCCCTTCCCCGGCCTCATTACCTACAATCGAGTTAATAAAGAACGTCTGGAATACTACAGATGTGATGACTGCTGGATAAACAGAATTAGCGAAGTCAAATAAAATCCATGACCTTACCTGCTTATGATTCACGTCAGCTCTCTCCCTATCTATAAATATCCCATTTGGTCTTTGTCATGTCTTCAAAATCAGTGTTAGTAAAAGTGCAACCATACTCCCAGTCTGACTTAAGAATTGCTAAACTATACGCAAGATAGTTAACATTCACCACAGTATAAATCAAAACATGTGCGCTACCATTGCCATTTGTTCACTCGGGATATTTAAAGGAACCAACTAATGAAGAAGCACCAGACCTGCCTCTTGGTTGCAATTGCTCTTATAGCCAACGGCTGTGCATCGACTGGGGGAGGGACTTCAAGCTCGCGCACAAACCCAAATGAAATTACTGAGGAAGAACTTGCTCAAGGTATCTATTCTCAAATGTCTGTTATGGAAGCAATAGGAGCCTTGCGACCAAACTGGATCAGAACCACTTCTCGCCCTAGCACTTTTAATCAATCCGTGCCTTCTGTATATGCGGACAATCAGCACCATCCTCTAATATACCTAGAGACTAGGAGAGCTAACGAAATTGGTGCTGTGCGAAGAATCTTTGCTGGAGACGCGACCTTAAGATTTGGTTCCAGCAAACCGCCAGGAGGAGATGTAATTGAAATAGTAGAGTTCAATCTAACAAGAAATAGAGTTGGTTCCGTGCGAGCTCCACTTGAACCTGGTGAGTGCCGAAAGAAAATCATCAAAGGAACTAGTGGTGGAACAATGGCTGGATTTGCGGTGGCACGTATTCTAGGCGCCTCCGATGGCGGTAGACGCGATGGATCCAGACCAAGCGACTTGCTTCCAACTCTCACAGGAACAGTGTTGGGCTTCTTCTCGGGCATCGCTTCTTGCTATCGGTGATCCATAGAGTTGCCCCCGCACTGAGTTCTCTTTAAAAGAAGGGGCAGGGATTGTCTATCCCTGCCCCTTTGGCACTACTCACGACTAGAATCAGAAGAGTAACGGCCTCGGCTGAAATCCACTCTTTGCTGCCCGCTCCAAGAATTCAGTGGTATAAATCCGGACATGCCTTCCGGACTGAAAGATCTCCATTAATTCTAGGTCGATTGGATCCACTCCGTTCAAATAATCAAGACCAGACATCACTGATACTTCATCTACGAACACGGTAGGTCTATTCCTCAAAGGAACACGCCTGCGATTCTCCAAAAACCTGAGGGCAGTGGCTTCCCTTGCAACTACCAGATCATTGCGATCATATGCAACCACATCTGTACCTGAACCAATCCTTCTACTAGTCAGACTTTTTCTAAGACCGTCCAGAAGCTCCAGGATTTCCACCTGGGGAGAAATCTCCAGCACCAAGATGTTGTCATTACGGGACACGTCTCCTTCCCAGTTTAGGGTTTCATACCCAAGGTGGTTGGCCTTGATAGCAAAACCTCCTTTTCGGTCGGCCTTCCAGCCCACAAAAGCACCTGGAATCCTAAAGACTCCATTTTGATCGGTGATCGAACTCCAATCAGACCCCGCTAATCCAACAGAAGCACCCAGTAGAGGCCTCCCAGTCTGTCCGTCTATCAGGCGCCCAACCAAGTCGAAGTTTGTATCTTCTTCCTGTCCCAGCAAAGGATTCGATACGCCCATTAAGATCACAGTGAATAGACAACCAATTATTGCAACAACACTCCTAGTAGGATGCTTGGCATTGCCTAACGAATTCCTTGTAGTCAACATGGTCCACCTCCCTTAAGGCCAGAATGAATACTGATTTTTCATGTACTAAGAGAAGCAAGAGGCGTGCCAGCTGAAACAAAAGACACTGGAAAGGGATGTTTACCAAATCCTGCCACAGTTTATGATTGCATAAACCAATCTAAGGATTTCTCTAGAATATCCTGCCGAAGCTCATGTCCGCCTTCAAATTCATAATAACTGATATCATAACCATCGATCTGAAAGGTTGGGACAATGACATTGCTACTTATTGAAACTGGTAAAACACGGTCTTCTCTCCCGTGTGCTACGAAAATCTTTGGCAAACCCACGACTGGTTCGACCAACTGGGACCCTCCAGGACAAAATGCTACCAGATGAGTAAAAAGATCTCCGTTCGAAGGTCCCAGGGAAAGTGAATAGGTAGCCCCATCCGAGAATCCAAATGATCCAATTCTTTTTTCATCAATAGAGCATCGATCAAAAGTATACCTCAGGACTGAGTCGAGAAACTTAACATCTGCACCAAATTCCCCCTCTATTGCGTCCCAAGTGCGAGAACGTGATTCAGGAGCCAGTAAAATTAGTCCGCGTTTTTCACATTCAGCATAAACTCTGCTCCAATAAGCTGCACTTCCACCTCCGCCATGAAAAAAAATTGCTAAAGGGCTGGGTTTTTCGTTGGAATGGGTCTGGGGAACATACATTAATGCTCCTCTTTCTAACTCAGCCCCTAACCAAGATTCTCCGTATGTAAATGGACGAAACGGTTTATGTGGACGTGCCGTCAATCGAGGATCTTCTTCCGGCAACTCGATTGGATTCCCTATCTCGTTAGGATTATTCTGAAACAGTGATAAGAAAGGCCCCCCGATGGAGATACCGACAAACTCCCCCCTGGTAAGCAATGGCAGTGGGCGGCAGTTTCCTTTCATAGGCCTAATCTATACTGATGCCCCAAGAACGTCTTACGATGATGCGAAGTTGCTCCTAGTTCCAATAATGCATCTCGATGTTCTCTAGTCCCATATCCTGCATTGCGATCCCAACCATAACCTGGATTACGCTGTCCCAAATCAGACATGAGACTGTCTCTGAAAACTTTTGCGACGATCGAAGCACAGCTTATAGAATGGATAAGTCCATCACCTTTGACGACTGCCTCATGATCCCAGTCCAGTGATGCCATGGGAAGACCATCAATGACTACATGGTCTGGTTCTACATTGAGCTTATCAAGAGCTCTACTCATTGCTTTTCCGGTAGCTACCAGGATATTGGATTCATCTATTTCTTGAGCAGAAGCTATGCCAAACTGCACTTCCGAAGCTTTAGCGAGAATTTTTTCGGAGAGTTTTTCTCTGTTTCTTTTGCTGATTTTTTTCGAGTCATCAGCTCCATTTACAAAGCCACCTTGAGGCATAACAACAACAGCTGCTACGACAGGTCCAGCCAGAGAACCTCTGCCTACTTCATCCAGCCCAGCGATCCTTTGAATCCCTCTACTCCAGAGGGTTTGTTCATACTGCAGAAATTCGTCCATCGGTCACACCCTCAAAACGGCTGGCAACTAAAACTGTATCTTAGGAGACTCTAACGGACCCGTTTCTCCTTGATCCGAGCAGATTTGCCACGACGATTTCTAAGATAATAAAGCTTAGCCCTGCGAACCCTGCCCCGCCTAATTACCTCAATTGCTGTTACTGTGGGTGCATGTAATGGAAAGACTCTTTCTACACCAATACCACTCGAAATCTTTCGCACCGTAAAAGTTTCACCAGCCCCGGCACCTCTCCGTCCAATACAAACCCCTTCGAAGGCCTGTATGCGTTCTTTCGACCCTTCTCTGACGTTGTATAGCACTCTTACTGTATCGCCCGGGGAAAACTCAACTGTGTCTTCTCGCAACATTTCCTTGTCTAGCTCCTGAATCAAATCGCCAGTTCTCTTTTGGAGTACCACCGTCTCTTCTTCAGGAGAAGCGCCCTCTACTACTTCGTC